>ERZ506918.706-NODE-706-length-13930-cov-6.281225_pt1 | contig 13930 bp, 7 predicted proteins | sample MGYA00513975_ERZ506918 | MGnify/ENA metagenome assembly ERZ506918 | reverse complement strand
AGGATTTTCCTTTACCCATGTCAGGCAGCGACGGCAGATCGACATAATAGTCCGCTTGCACACCATTGTAGATGGTCAGCTCAACGGGCTGCACTGTGGGGGCAACGGCCTTTGTAATGGTGCCGTCGTCAGTGCTGAAATTTCCATCGTTCGTCAGCACATAGTTTTTTGCTGTTTCTGTTTGGTTCAGTGTCACTTTGCCGATAACGGTCTTTTTGTACCCCACCTTGGCGTTGTCAAAAGCAGCCGTGACGCTGTAATCCGCTGCGGTGAGGTTGTCCTTGCCTCGCAGCCCGTTAAAGGTCGGCGTCACCGTTGCGTTGGTGGTTCCGTCATACTCCTTTTTGACTTCGCTTGGAACGCTGACGGTCAATTTCGCAGGGATGATTTTCCACTCTGCTGTGGCAGTTCCGGTGTAGTTGCCGGTACCTTTGATGGTCAGGGTAATGCTGTCATTGGCATTGATGGCCTTGTCACCGCTTACAATATCGTAGGTGGTGATGGTTTCAGACCAGCCTTTCAGCATCACGCCGGTGATCGTCGGCGATTGCTCCGCCGCGTTGTACGCGAATTCGTATTTTTCCAGCGTGATGGCTGCGCCCTCGATGGACTTGGGGGCGATGGGGACTTTCACGGTGCCGGTCGCTTCCGTATAGGTATTCCCATCCTTCGGGGTGAACGTCCATTCGACAGTATGGCCAGACGTGCTCGCATCCAGAATCGTATTGCCCGGCAGTTGCCACGAGAAGGTGCCTTCAACGACCGTATCGCCGGCCTTCATCGTGCCGGTGATCTTGATCTTGCTCAGCGGCTCACCGTAGGTGATCTTGATGGGCGTGAGCGTCAGTGTACCGGCTAGAACCGGGGTGAGCTTGTTCTTCGCGCTGATGTTGACAGTCAGAGTGATGTCCTCATAATTTGTGCTCTTGATTACAACGGTCGCTGTACCCACAGAGCCGGTGGTTTTCACGTCATTTTTCTGAATCGGCAGGATCAGCTTGCCGTTTTCCACCTTCGCGCCGCTGGTGTAGTAGCCGTCATTTAGTTTGATTTCGCCGATCTCATAGGTGAGCGCACCGTACGCTTTGGGAGTTTCCAGCGTGGGCAGGGCGGGGAGCGTCACAGTGTAGGTCTTTTCGTGGCCGTTTACAATGACGAGCGCAGTTTCCTTGGTGAAGTCAGGTGCAGCGGCCTTGGTGATGTTGCCAGTCGTATGGAAGCTGCTCTGCTCCAGGAAGTAATTCTTCGCGGTCTGCCCCATCAGGGTCACTGTGGCAGTGACGTTCTTGCCGTTGCCCGCACTGGCATCGTCAAAGCTGGCGGTGACGGTGTAGTCTGTGTCTCGCTTCAAGGTCACATTGTCGAAGTTCACGCTGGAGATGTCTGCGTTTGTCGTGCCATCATAAGTCTTGGGCGCAGCCGTTACCCCGTTGATCGTCAGCGGCTTCTTCCCAATGCGGACCGCCACGCTGGCGGGTTTGGTATCGTTGTGGTTTTCATCGCCAATCACCCGATACCACACGGTATATGCTCCGGCATCGGTGCCGGTAGGGATGTTCTGGCTGTATGTGCCGTTCTCAGTCAGGCTGTACTGCATGGTGCCGCCGCTGGTCACGCTGCCTGCTATGACCAACGCCTGCGGCTGTCCGGTATAGGTCAGGTTTTCCTGCGCTGTGGGAGGCGTGATGCGGCTTGACCTGATGTCGGCCTTTTGTACCGTCACGACAATATCCTTGCTCATCTCCGTGTAACCGTCGCAGGTGGCAGAAAAGCGGAAGGTGTACTGGCCTGCGGATAAGTTTTGTGCGGCGAGATCAAATTGATTCTTTGTTGTCGCGTCGCCGACCGCAGTGGCCTTGCCGTTCTCCACCTTGTACCACTGGAAGCTTACAACGCCTGTGCCAGGTTCCTTCTTTACATTATTGACAAGAAGCGTCCCCGTACCACCATAAGTCATGCTCATCTCAGTGGGATAGTCCATGCTCTTGATGGGGAGCTTGGCCACAGAAACATGGGTCAGCTCCTTGCCGGTAAGGTCGGTTATCCAGGTACTGCCGCTCTTAAACGTATAACCCTCCGGCAGCAGGTCGGCCAACGTCAGGCCGAGCGTGCTGTCGATTTCCAGCCCGGCGATGACACCGCCGCCCTTGGAATCGATGATCTTCGGCGTACCGGCATACACCGCCAGGCTGATACCGTCGCTGTTCTTCCGAACCGAATGGCCGTTCAGGTCGATGGTGTACGCACGGTCGACATTTGCCGAGATATTGGTGACCGCAGAGTAGTCCCGCAGCAGCGTAATGGTTCCGCCGTCTGGAACATCGCGAATCGCATCGCTCATATTCCGATAGCCAGCCGCCCCGATTCTGCATCGAAGCGCTCCACCACAGTATTCGCAGGTCTCGCCGCACGCTTCCGTCAGCTGTTTATCCGGGCATCCAACCACGGTCACATTTTTCAGCGGCGTTTCAGATGGAATCCTCTGGTCGTACCGCGCAAATGTGCCGTCCTGCTTTTGGAATGCAAAGTATTTTTCACCGGTTACCGTATTATAATTCAGCAGTGTCCCCGCCTTCTGTCTCGAGCCGGTGATGGTTCCATACGTACCGCCGCTAAGTTTGACATCTGCCGTCTCCGAGACGGTCAGCGTCTGGACAGTTCCTGTAAAACCTTCGTCGACCATCAGCGTGCCGCCGTCATCCACTTGAATCGCGCCGGCGTTTCCGGTTTTATTGAGAACCAGCCTCTTGCCTCTGGGCACCACGATGCTTCCGCCGCCGCTGACGGTGTGGCCGTTCGGGTAGAAGAAGATGTCTTTGATGAGCGTCACATCCTTCGACAGGGTATCGTCCGCCACCAAGGTCACATCATCAACGGACGATTCTGCAAGAGCATCGGCCAGATGCTTGTAATATTTGCCGTCGTCACCCAGCACCGCGAACTGTGTGCCGCAGGTCGTGCACACGCCGTCCCCGCCGATTGTCCCGTGGGAGCAGGTAAGATGATAGACGGTGCATGCGCCGTCCTTCCAGGTGTGGTCAGTGTGTTCCCGTCCGCAGGCACATTTGCCCGCCTGCCAATCGTGTTCGTGGTCGGCCAGTACGTAAAAGCCGGTAGCCGTATGAATTGTTCTTGCGCTGGCATCCACAACACTGTGGTCGTCGTTCTTTTCCAGGGCTTTCCCCTCCGGGATTGCCGACAGCCAGAAGCCAGCCTTGCTGTCCAAGGAGCGGAACTCCCCGCCCCGAAGCGAGACCGTACCGGACTCCCAGTAAAGCGCGGACGGGAAGGAGCCGCCAAGAATCGTGACGTTCCCGCCGCAGCACAAGACCGCCCTGCCGTCGCTGATGGTGCTGCTGATAACGCCGCCCTTGCTGTCCTGAATGGTCAGGCTGCCGCCGAAGACGACCAGCGTATTGTAATATTCGCCCGTCAGCGTTTGGCCGTTCAAGTCCAGGGTAAACGTGCCGCTGTTGATGTCGCTTTGTGTCGTGGTCACGTGATTCAGCAGGGTCAGCGTCCCGCCCTGCGTCTTTTGTGCGGCCTCCAGGGCTTTCTCAAAGGTGCCGTAAAGGGTCTCGTTTCCATCCACCGTCAGCGAAGCCAAAGCGTTCACGGTCTCCTGGGAGACGACCTTGACGTTGGTCAGAGCAGCTTCCTGCAATGTAGAGACCTCCGCGCCGGTGTCCCGGTCGACAAAGGCATAACCGTCCGCTAACAGGTCTGTGGGCGCAATGGTACTGCCGCTCTTGCGACGCGTCACCGTGTCAAAAGTGCCGCCGGACAGGGTCACCCGTTTAGAATCGCCGTTGACGCGCAGTTCATGGAACGCACCGCCGGAAATCACGGTCTCGCCGCTGTCGTATCCAATGTAAACGTATCCGGTTTTAAACGACCCGCCTGTAATCGTCAGCGCTTTGCAGGCATCTTTATCACCAAAAACCAATGCCTGCACGTTCTCTTTCTCTGTGGCAAGGGTGCCGCTCTCGATGGTGACAGTTCCGCCATCGACCCACAGTGGCGACCAGCCGGAAGTAGCTTGGATTTTTCCGCCTGTGCCGGAATCCTTGACGGTCAAGGACGTGCTGGTTTTGCTCAGATACAGCTGCCCCTTCAGCATACAGCCGTTTAAGTCCAAAGTGTAATTGCCGGAAATATCGAATCTCTGGTTCGTATTCGGGGTTTCGCAATTCGCCAGCAGCTTCAGCGTGCCGCCGTTAGACTGCTTCACTGCGTCGAAGGCGTCCGTAATGTTGGCGTAGTTCACATTCCCCACCTGTGCCACGGCGTTCTCCGCCGGGACTTCCGCCGCCTGCACCGCCGCCTGGGGCGCAGGCTCCGACTGAACCCCAGGCTGTTCGTCTGCGGCGGGCGGTTCGTCCTGGGAAGGTTCCTCCGGCTGGTCGGGGGTTTCCGTGTTCTCCCCTTGGTCCGGAGTCTTCGGCTCCTGGGGGACGGGGGTGGGTTCGGTCAGTTGGGTGCTCGGCTCGGTGGTGTTCTCCTCCGCCAGCGCCGCCGTGGGTAGCAGCGTCAGGCACAGGGCCAGCGCCATGAATGCACTCAATAGTCGTTTTTTCATGTCCTTCCTCCTTGAGATCAGTTTGCATTTATGTCGAATCCGACATCTGCCGGATGCTGTTTTTACAGGTCGTCCTGCACTAAATGCAGCTTCTTCGCGGCGGTCTTGGCCTCCGCCCGGCGCTTCACATCCAGCTTGTCGAGGATGTGGCTGACGTGGGTCTTCACGGTCGGCAGCTTCACATCCATGATCTGTGCGATCTCGGCGTTGGACTTGTCCGCGCAGAGCAGATGCAGAATTTGCAGCTCCGTGGGCGTCAACTCCTCACCGGGGGCAAGGCGGGGTTCGAGGAAATGCGGGTAGAACGCCGCCTGCGTCCGCACCGCCGCCATCAGCCGCTTGCGCCATGCCTTGTCGCCGTCCCAGTCCAGCGCTTCCAGCAGCGGCAGCACCGCCGTGCCGTATACGCTGACGGTGCGGATGAAGCGGTACTCCGCCGCCGCGTCCAGCGCCGCCGTCAATCGCTCGCGCCACCGCTCGTCCTTCTTGCGGTACAGGGCAATGGCAGTCAGGACATTCAGGTGAATGCCGTCGATGATGCGGGCGCAGTTTTGGACGTACGGCTCCAGCGGGGCAAGCGTCAGCTGCACCGTGTCCGGCCTGCCGTCCTCCAGCTCCACCATGGCCTGGGTGAGATACTGGTAGCGCCGCATGACGTTCAGGTGCGTCGGCTCCCGCGGGGCTTTTTCCCGATACCACGCGTCCGCCGCGTCAAGGTCGCCGGTGTGCATGTCAATACGGCAGAGCATGGCGTCCATATTGGGCAGAAAGCGTGTCAAACCGCGCTCGGCAAAGCATTCACGGAGCACCTCGATGGTGCGCCGCGCGTCGGCGGGCTGTCCGCTTGCCAGCTGGCTGCGGGCCAGCAGTCCACTGACGGCGAACTCCATGTCCGGCGTGCCGCGGTTGCGGACCTCGTTCAGCTGTGGGAGAAGGGACAGCATCCGACCGGCCACGTCCTCCCCCTTTTCAAACTTGCTCTCGGCGATGGCGCAGTCCGCAAGACCCACGCCGTCCCGCCCCAGCACCGCCTCCACGGGGAGACGGAGGGTTTTGTAGAGCAGGTCGTCCTTTTTGCTCCATGCGGAAAAGTCCTTGCCGCCGTTCATGATGCTGGGCAGCGCGCTTGTGACGGAGAAGGACGGCAGCGTCACTTCCTTGTTCATCAGCAGCCGGAACACGGCGGGAATGGTTTCCGTCAGACCGTTCACGCCCCGCTGGGGGAGAGAAATGTCCAGCCATGCAAGGCGGCTGCGGGCCTGCTTTCCGGCGGCGTCCTGCCTGCCGCAGCGCTCGGCAAATGCTTGCAGCTCGCCGTACCAGCGCTCCGAGCCTTCGTAGTCCATCGCCAGCGCGCAGAGCATGCTCATGCCCTGCATCAGCGAGGGAGAGGCGAGAATTTCCGCCTCCGGCAGGCTGCGGTAGTATTTTTCCATCTCGGCATAGTGACCCATGCCGGGGTGCAGCTCGGCATTGCGCACCAGCAGCTCGGAGACCTTGGAATGGTCACCGCCGCTGGTGTAGCATTCCAGGGCGTGGGCGTAGTCCTCCTTCAGCTCATAGTACAGCCCGCCCCGGCTGAAGAGCGCTTTGCGCTTTTCCTCGGTATACTCCCGTTCCATCTCCCAGAGGAGAAAAGCTCGGAACCCCGACCAGAAGTGGAAGCGCTGGCAGTCGTCGTAGCGCAGCATAGTGGTGTATCGAAGAAGCCAGTCCAGCCGTTCGCCGGCACGGGGATCGCCGCTGACCATCCGCGCCATTTCCAGGTCAAAGCTTTCAAAGGGAGCCAGCTCCAACAGGAAGCGCCGCACCGGCAGGTCAAAGCGCCGGTAGATGGCGGTTTCAAAGTAGAGGAACACCTCCCGGAACACCCGCGCCACCAGCTCCGGTGTCCACGGCTTGTCCGGGGACATGCACCGCGCCGTGATGGCCACACCCAGCGGATAGCCCACGGATTCTTTCAAAATTCCGTCGATCTCGCTATCTGTTACATTTGCTCCCGAAAGCTGAAACAGTCGCCGCACATCGTCCGCGTCAAAAAGCAGGTCGTCGGCCTCCAGCACCGTCATCAGCCCCGTGTACTGAAACGCCGTCAGGCAGCCGGGCGGCACACCGCGCGAGAGCAGCACGAAATGGCGCTCCGGACTTGAGCGAATCAATTCGCAAAGAGCCTGCTGCCCGGCTTCCTCCTGCATGAGCTGAAGATCGTCAATCAGCAGAATGTCCCAATCCTGCGCTGACGGTGGGATCGCGCAGTCTGGGTCTGCCGCGCTTTGCCGCAGCACATTCCGCCCGCGCAGCAGCGCGTCCGCCAGCACGGTCTTTCCAAAGCCGCAGGGCGCGCTGAAAAAAAGGACTCTGCCATGCGCCATGAAGCTGTCAAACCGTTTCTGAACAGAGGGCTTTATGATGATATTTTCGGTCATTTCTTCCCTCCCTTTGATACAGAGTGAGATTGTCATAAGCCTTTTGCCATCTATCTCAGATTATATTATACGCGGCTGTTCTGAAATGTAAATCATCCCAAAGGATGAGACGCGCTGCATAGCAAACGGCTGTGCAGGCCAGCATTTCGTGAGGTGAAAAAGAAATCGCACAGCATCAGGCCAAAATGCCTGCGCTGTGCGATTCGGTGTTTACTTATAGAGTCTTGTCACTTCTTACTGTGTCACCGGAGAATCAAAATTAAAGTCGCGGCGCAATGCGGCCTGCCCATGTTCTGTGTGATATTCGTCTTCAACGCGCACAGAGCAATTATATTTCGACAATAGTATAGCATGAAAACGAGTTGAATGAAACGAGAAAAAGGAAATTAGTTGTATCTTTTCTTTGAACGTACGCTGCTTTTGCAAACAGTATTTCATGCTCCCGGTTGCGAAGCATCCGTTCGTGATACTTCCCTCCCTTCTTGTTCTGGTTCAGTATCCAGAGCGTGACACTGATATCGGTGGTGATAAACAGTTCCCGAGGAAGAATGGCAATGGCTTCCACCTTATCATTCTGAATCAGTTTTTTGCGAATCTCTAAAGTGTCACTGTCGCCCAACGCACCGTTCGCCAGCAAGAAACCCGCAACGCCGTCTGCGGCCTTCAAATGCGAAAGCATATGCAAAATCCAATAGATGTGGCCCGTGCCGGAGGCAAGGTGGCTGGCGACGCACGGAAGGCCATTGAGACGCAGACCGGCGTTCCCGTCATTACTTCCAAGAACGCCGCGCAGCTCAGCGAAGTGGTTACAAATCTGCTGGAAGATGCGGGGAATAAAGAAAATGGGGCGGTTTAAAATCTGCCTCGCAATAGACAAAGAAAACCGTGTGCTGACCGCAAGGTCAGCACACGGTATTTCATTTGGATTCCTTCAGCCAGGTCTCCAGTTCCTTCTGGGAGATCAGCCCCTGCTCGCATTTATCCTTTTCCGATCTGGCCCGCTCGCTCCAATCGTAAAACTGCTGGCCGGTGATCCGTCCGGCCTTGATCCACGCAAAGCGCCGCTTGTATTCTTTCCGGTAGGCCTTGAAAGCGTCATTGCCCGCTTGCCGGAGCGTCCACTGCTTCAGAGCGCCGATGTCACGGCAGCGCTGCTGCCCTTTCGGAACAGGCCGCTCGCAATACTCCGCGCTGACCCGCCCGGTCTGCGGAAACCATCGTCCGCAGTTCTTGCAGCGCCGCACTGTGATGTTCCGCTCCACGCAGCTCCGCAGAGAGTAGTCGATCATGTCCCGGATGCTGGAGGAATACAGCACCGGCGAACACCGCCCCGGCTCCACCGGCTCAAAGCTGAGGGGGATAGGGCGGAAACAAAACAGGCCGGGATCTTTCGGCATATCGTAGGTATAATTCCTTGCTGCCTGCGCCTGCGGCTCGCGTCCCGCGCTATCCACATCCAGCACCAAGTCGAAAAAGTGTTGGATCTGCTGCTGGTACAGCGGAAGCTGTTCGGGGAGCTGGCGCAGCTCGTCCAGCATTTGCGCATCCTCCGCACTGCCTCGGTCATTCTGGATAAACATTGCCGTCTGACGGTAGTAGCAATGGACATAGAGAAGCTGAAAATAAATGTGTGCGGAGGCTAATTCGCCCAGCTTTTTCATGGCGCTCTCCAGCGCGCCCCGGTCATCCTCTGCGATAAATCGGCTCCAATCCTCCGCGATGCATTGAAGTAGCGGTGTCACCTCCGCGCAGTCCAATTCCTGAAAGGAGAGAAGGCTCTCCAGAAAGGGCAACTCCTTCTGGACATCCGGAACGCCCTGCATACCAAGGGAATCATACTGAAAAATCTCTCTGCCCTCAGAGAAATACATTTTGGCATACCACATGGCAGATCACCTCAAAATAGACAATCGTAATATAAAAATACGGACAGTCTTGACAAGGAGTGAAAAATGTGTTACCATACGATCACGGAAAGACTGTCAAAAACGGATTGAGATAAGTCTAACACCGGAACGAGATATTGTCAATGGGAAAAAGACTGTTTATCCGGAGGTTGCACCTTGACAATTGAATACCCATCACCAGAGATGATACTCGCCGGGGAAGTATCGCCACGACGCTGTAACCGAGCGGTCGAGCGTACCAAGGCAGAGATATACGCCGCGCAGAAAAAGCGGGGCAGGAACGGGTATGGTGCATGGCAGACCTAAAGCAGAAAGAGGTGAGAGCCGTATATTGTTCTGACAAAAAGAAAAGCCGCTGAACTGTTGCAGCAGTCCAGCGGCGCGCCGCGTTTCGGAAAACGCAGACTCCATCTGCAAACAGTCTAACAGAGGAACCTCCGAAACGCAAGTAATTTTTCTCTGAATTCTATTGGAGGTAACGATTTTGAAAATATCAACCTATTACAGCTACGATGAATTGCCGCTGTTTCTCAACGCGGAACTGGTGGCAAAGGTGTTGGGTGTGTCCATCTCCAGTGCCTACGAGCTGATGCACGAAGAAGTATTTCCGTCTGTGCGCATCGGCAGTCGGTTCGTGGTGCCCAAGGATAAATTCCAACAGTGGGTAGAGCGGCAGACCGGAGGTGTCAGATGAGAACTTGGACAAAGCGTGACCCGGTCAAGAACTATTTTCCTCTGCCCAATGAGATCTATCAGCTGGGTCTGTCTCACGGTGCGATCGCTGTCTACGGTTACCTGCTCCGCATCGAAGACCGCAGGACCTATCAGTGCCATCCCAGCTACGCCACCATCGGCAAGGCGGTGGGCATGAGCCGCAACACCGTGCGGAAGTACGTGCAGGAGTTGGAGGAACGCGGACTCATCCGCACCGAGCGCACCAGCATCATCACGCGGGACGGGCGCAAGCAAAACGGAAGTCTGCTCTACACGATCCTGCCCATCCAGTTTTCCATCGACCAGTTTTATCAGCGGCAGTTGGATGCTGCGGAGCGGGCACGGGAACGTCAGCAGGTGGCAAGACGCATGGAACAACTGGCGCAGAAAGACGGTGCGGAATGCTGATGCGGTGTGCGGATAAGTGCGTGAATTACCCTGCGTTTGCCCCTGTAAGCCGCTGTGTGCGATTACAGAAGCCTAAGAGGGTAACGATAGCGGCCCCAGTTATTTGGAGCGCCTTTAGGCGGGATTTCAAGGCTCTGCGGAGGACGAAAGAAAAAGCAGGATAAAGGGTTGGCGTCGGAACCGACGCTCCGCCCGGTCACTTCTGCCCGCAGTGCGGGCAGAGTTTACGGGGGGTTCAACGCAGGCGATTGTGGCGCCTTCTGAAGGAGATTTCAGAACGACTGGCGTCTTAGTTCCCGTAAGCCCAGGTGTTTCAACGAAAACGAGCGTGCCTTACGGCAGATTGGAGGGAATTATGAGCAAAAATGAAAACAGGCTGAACTTCCGTATGACGGATGAAACAGCCGCCAAAATAGAGCGGTGGTATCAGGAAGATAACTGCCGCAGCAAAAACGAGTTCATCGAAAAGGCGGTGAACTGCTACGCGGATATGCTCGCCGCAGGCGAAAGCGCCACGCTGCCCCGTGCGGTGCAGTCTGCCATCGACGCGCGGCTGAAGCTCTTCGAGGATCGCATTGCGTCGCTGCTCTACAAGCAGGCGGTGGAGATGGACATGGCGATGTCCATCCTCCTGCAAAGTCTCAATGTGAGCGAGGAAGTGCTGCGGCAAGAACGGGCCAAGAGCATCGCCGCCGTCAAGCGCACCAACGGTCAACTGCGGATGGAGCAGAAGCTCCGTGAGTTGGAGAGCGAAGCATGGCAAGGCTGATCGTCAAAAGCCCGTACATCAAGTGCGGCGGTGAGAAAAGTGCTGGCGGGTATCTCAAGTACATCGCGACGCGGGAGCGGGTGGAGATCATCCCAGATGGCCGTCCGCCCACACGGAAACAAGAGCAGCTCATCCAAAAGCTGGTGAAAGACTTCCCTGACACGAAAGAACTGCTGGAGTACGAGGACTATCTCTCACACCCGACAAAAGCGACGGCGTCCGCGCTCATCACGCTGACGCTGGAATCGAATTGGGATCGGGTACAGGGCATGGAAGGCTACGCCAAGTACATCGCCCTGCGGCCCAGGGCGGAGCGGCTGGGGGAACACGGTCTCTTCGGTGACGATGACGATGTGGATTTGAGCAGAGTCATGGATGAACTGGATCACTACACCGGCAACGTGTGGACGCACATCATCTCCCTCCACCGGGAGGACGCGGAGCGGTTGGGGTATAACCATGCGGACGCATGGCGCACATTACTGCGTACCCACCGCAATGACATCGCCGCGGCGATGAAGATCCCGCCGGAGGACTTCCGCTGGTACGCCGCCTTCCACGATGAGGGCAATCATCCTCATGTCCACATGATGGCGTGGTCGGTGAAACCGGGACAGGCATATCTTTCCAAAGATGGGATACGGCAGATTAAGTCCACGCTGACCAACCAAATTTTCCGACAGGAGCTGCTCCATGTCTACGAGCAGAAAAGCAAGTCCCGCGACGAACTGGTGGCGGAAGCACGGAAAGCCATGCTGGAATTGGCGAAGGCCATGCGGGAGATGACCTGCATCCACCCAGAGGCGGAGCGGATGATCTGGAATCTGTCGCGGCAGCTCGGTCAAGTCGGCGGCAAGAAAACCTACGGCTATCTGCCAAAGCCCATGAAAAAGCTGGTGGACGAGATCGTCGATCAGATGGCGCGGTTGCCCACCGTGGATGTGTGCTACCAGACGTGGTGGGAACTGCAATGCCAGGTAGAGGATTACTATTCCGAGGGGAAGAAACGTCTGCGCCCGCCGCTGTCTCAGCAAAAAGAATTTCGCCAAATCAAGAACGCCGTCATCAAAGAAGCGGAGCATATCCGCATGAACAGAATTTTCTTTGAGGATGAGGAAATGCAGGATGACGGCGAGCAGATCAGCACCTATGACATGAGCTACGAGTGTCAGGATCTGCAAAGCGCGGCAAACGATGATCGTTTCCCTCTGGAGGAGCGTGACGAGGCGGCGGAACAGTTGGAGCAGCTTGCGGAGGACGGTGACGCCTACGCGCAGTACATCATCGGCACGGCGTACCGTGACGGTGGCCTGCTGATACCCGACACGGCCAAAGCGCAAAAGTTCTTGGAGTGCGCCGCCGAGCAGGACTTGGACGCGGCGCAATACGCATTGGGCAAGCTGTATCTCTCCGATGATGCTGACGTTAACGATCCCGCCAAGGGCATCTATTGGCTGAAACGCTCGGCTGACAATGGCAACGATTACGCCGCCTACCGGTTGGGAAAGGAATATCTCAGCGGCAAAAATACGGTAAAAGATGCCGAAACGGCAGTGTCATATTTGCGGCAGGCCGCGGATAACGGCAGCGCCTACGCCCAGTATCTGTTGGGCAAGCTGACCCTCATGGGCGAGGGCGTTCCCAAGGACCCAGACACCGCCTACGAATGGTTTGCGGCGGCGCGGGATAACGGCCACACTTACGCGGAATTTTTCATGAAACGCATGGAGCGCGGCGAACAGGAGCCGCCCTCCGTCCTGTTGTCAGCCACCCGGCTGCTCTACCACATGGGCGATATTTTCCGGGACAACGCCCCGGCCCCCGCTGCCAACGGTGTCCAAATCGACCACAAACGGCTACAACGCCTGCGGGCAAAGAAAATGGCCATGGGCCATAAGTGGAACGACCACGAGAACGAGTTGAACTACAAGTACATGGAGCCGAGCATGTGAGGCGGTTTAAAATCTGCATGGCAATAGACAAAGAAAAAGAGATAGCTTTCCCCACGGAGTTGTGGTATGTATGTTGGTTACAAAAGGAGGTGACCTGAATGGCAAAACGAAGACCGTCCGGTGACGGCATGGTGCGCAAGCGGGAGGATGGCCGCTGGGAAGGCCGTATCGTGGTGGGCCACAAGAAAAACGGTACGCCCATCTTCCAGCACGCTTATGCTCATACACAAAAGGAGCTGACGGAAAAGCTCCATCAAAATATCGAACGCTATCAGGATGTGGAGCTGACCGAGGACAGCCGGATGACTTTGGGCGAGTGGCTGGACCGTTGGCTGACGGACTATAAGGAGAATACTGTCCGCCCCGGCACCCTTGCGGGGTATCGAAGCTGCATCGAAAACTACATCAAGCCACAGCTTGGAGGCAAGCAGGTGTCGCTGGTGACATCGCAGGATGTGCAGAAGCTCTATCGGAGACTGAAAGAGAACGGCCGGGTCAGGGAGCATCCGAGGTTTGGTTCCGCACTGTCGGACACCACCATCAACCGCCTCCACGCCATCTTCCATCAGGCAATGGAGGACGCCCTCCACGCACATATCATCGCCAAGAATCCCACCGTGGGCGCGACGGTGCCAAAGGCAAGCCATGCGCAGAAACGTGTCCTGACCGACAGGGAACTGGATACCTTTCTGGACGCCGTGCGGGAAGACAAGATATGGGGTGACTTCTTCTATGTGGAGCTGACCACGGGCCTGCGACGGGGCGAAATTTGCGGACTCATGTGGCAGGACTTTGACGCACGGAACGGCGTTCTGCAAGTGCGCCGCACCCTTCATGACCGAAAATTGGGTGTCGATATGCTGGGCAAGACCAAGACCCGCAGCGGTGAGCGTACCATCGTCCTACCCCGCAGCACAGCGGAAATTCTGCGCCGCCGAAAAGAGAATGCGATCACGCAATGGATCTTCCCAGACCCTGTCCGACCGGAGCTGCCGCTGTCTCCGAACTGCGCCTACACGCATATGAAAGCGATCTTACACAAGGCGGGACTGCCGGACATTCGCTTCCACGATCTGCGGCATACCTTCGCCACCCACGCCATCGCCAGCGGCGTGGATGCCAAGACCCTGTCGGGGATTCTGGGGCATACCAACGCCAGCTTTACGCTGGACACC
>ERZ506918.687-NODE-687-length-14113-cov-4.316973_pt1 | contig 14113 bp, 8 predicted proteins | sample MGYA00513975_ERZ506918 | MGnify/ENA metagenome assembly ERZ506918 | reverse complement strand
GTAGGCCTTGGCTTCCAGCTCCCGCTGGAATGCGATGGCCCGGCGCGGGGCGTCCCCAAAATCTTTGCCGCCCACGCTTACCACCACAGCCGCATTGGCATTTTTGCCGCTGCGTGCGTGGTAGCTCATGCCATTGGTGACAACGCAGCCTTTCTCGCTGGCCGATGCCACCACCTGCCCGCCGGGGCACATGCAGAAGGTGTACACGCACCGCTCCCCCACATGCTGGGAAAGCTGGTACTCGCCCCGCGGCAGGGCCGGGTGCCCGGCAGCTTCGTGATACAGGCTTTTTTCGATCTCGCTCTGCAGGTGTTCGGCGCGGAATCCCACGCTGAAGGGCTTGCACTCCAGCACAAAGCCGCCATCCATCAGCATCCCGAAGGTGTCCCGGGCCGAGTGGCCCACTGCAAACACCAGCGCTTCGCAGGCAAAGGTACCGCTGGTGGTAAAAATACCGGTGAGCGCGCCGTTTTTCTGTTCAAAGCCGGTCAGGGCCGTGTTGAAGTGCACCTCGCCGCCCAGAGCTTCAATTTCCTTGCGGATGGAGGTGATGACCCCCCGCAGCAGGTCGGTGCCCACATGGGGCTTCTGCTTCCAGGCGATCTCCTCCGGCGCACCGTGCTGCAGGAACACCTCGGTGACAAAACCGCACAGCTCATCGCCGATGCGGGTGGTCAGCTTGCCGTCCGAAAAAGTACCGGCACCGCCCTCGCCAAATTGAATGTTCGCATTCACATCCAGCTCGCCGGTGGCAGAGAAGTGCTCCACCGCCTTTACGCGCTCGTCCAGCGCCGGGCCGCGCTCCAGCACAATGGGCCGGTAGCCCTGCCGGGCCAGCAGCAGCGCCGCGAACAGGCCCGCCGGGCCAAGACCGCACACTACAGGCCGGTGCGCCAGCGGAAGCGTGCCATTCTGCACCGAAAGATCCACCTTTTTCTGCAGCGATGCATCGCCGCAGCGGGCAGCAAACGCCGCTTCTTCGGCAGGCTCCTTCAGGGTGACGGCCACGGTGTACACCAGCTTGGGCTGGCCATGGCGGGCATCCACCGAGAGCTTTGCTACGCCCAGATGCTGCACCTTTCCGCGCGGGATGCGGGCAGCGTGCAGGGCTTTTTCAAATGCCTGCGGCTCTCCGGCAGAGAGCGGCAGACGGATGTTGCGAACCAGAATCATAGTATCGTGTGTTCCTTTTTTCAGTTGCTGTCGATGCGGCACTGCAGCACATAGCTGCCCAGCGCAAAGATCTTGCCGTTGGAGGGCACATACAGGCGGCAGGCGATGTTCTGCTCGCCCGTTGCCACCGAGAAGTCCTCTGCATCGATCTCAATGACCACCTGCTCCGGGGTCAGGGACGCCATGGCGTTCTTGGGCCCGCAGAGAGTCACGTTCATCAAGCGTTCGGTCTGCACCGTCAGCTGATAGGTAGGCGGCAGGTTGACCACCTGCACACAGGTGTTGGGCAGGTTCATGGTCTTGGTCTCCAGAGCGGAGCAGTCAAAGCTGACTGTGATGGTGGAGATGTTATCCAGCAGATAGATGTCCGTGGGCAGGTCGATGGGCAGCTCGTAGCTCTTGTTCAGTGTAAAGGTGGAAAGGTCGATGCTGCCAATGGGCAAGGTGGACAGCATATCGATCTTAGCCTCCGGGCCGGCCACCTTGAGCTGCTTGCGGCTGAGCGCGTATACCAGCACCGAATCATCAAAATCGCGCGGTGCATTGATGAAATTCACGTCCACCGGCAGCGTTGCCATCTTGTACACCTGCAAGGTCACATCCACGCTGTTCTCTTCCAGCTCCGTGTACTCAAACTTGACCTCCCTGCCGCCGGAGGTGTAGAAGCGCAGCGGCGTGCTCAGTGTGACCGACTCGGTCAGCTCCCCGCTGTAGGTCACCTCTGCGGTACAGGTAACGGCCTTGTCCAGCTCACTGCTGGGGCCGGAAAGGGTGATGTTCTCCTTGGAAACATCGGTGCTGTAGAGGATATAGCCATCCGCAATGGTCAGGTAGTTGGTGGTAACGGTAACGGGCAGGGTCTTTTCCTCCACCACGTCAAACACCACGTCCACCGTGTTATCATTGCCTTCCATGGTCACGGTGACACCGTTCAGCAGGCCGTTGGCACCGCGCACCAGCAGGCGCAGGGTCTTTTCGCCGCTGTCGCGCACGCTGGAAAAATCCGGGTAGACCACAAAATCGGAAGCGGTCAGGCCGCCGATGGTGTAGCCGTCACCGGAGATCTTCAGGTTCACGGTCTTGTCCTGTGCGCTGACGATGCTCAGGCCCCGGGAGGTGTAAGCTGCGGAATCGTAGGTATAATCCACCGGCACATTGTAAATGGTGTTGGTGGTGCCGGGCTGGACGATGATCGTGACCACCATCCATGCAACGATGGCGCCCAGCACCGAAAGTGCCAGCCGGATGCGGCGGTCGTCCAGAATGTTTTTCTTATGGGCGACCGCCGGCTTTGCGCCGTTTTTCTTGTTGGGTTCGTTGTTCATTGCGCATCGTCCTCCTTCTGGCTGACCCATTTCCACAGACGGTCCAGCTGACCGCGCCAGCCGTTGACCGTCGTCTTTTCGGCAGCGGTCTCCTTGGGGATCATTTCGTCCACCAGACGGGTATACAGGGTCTGGCGGTCAAAGTGGCGGATCAGCACACCGTTTTTCGCCATGGAGATGATGCCGGTCTCCTCGCTGACCACGATGGCGATGGCGTCGGAATTTTCGGCAATGCCAAGGCAGGCACGGTGGCGGGTGCCCATATCCTTGCCCAGATCCAGATTGTTGGAAAGCGGCAGCACACAGCCCGCCGCTTTGATGCGGCCATTCTCAATGATGGCGGCACCGTCGTGCAGAGGCGTGCCCTCATAGAAGATGGTGCCCAGCACCTCCAGATTGACGGCGCTGTTCACCGGCGTGCCGGTGCGTACGATCTCAGAAAGGTTCGTGTGGCGTTCCAGCACGATCAGCGCACCGGTTTTGGTCTCCGAAAAGCGCTCGGCGGCGTCGCAGATGGCAATGATGGCACTGCGCCATGCGCCCTTGAGGCTGGGGTCGTTGTAGCGGCCCTTGACATTGAACAGCTTGGCAGCCCACTGGTCGGTCTGGCCCATGCGCTCCAGTGCACGGCGGATCTCCGGCTGGAACAACACCACCAGCGTCAGCAGGCCCACCTGCAGCAGTGAGTTCAGCAGCCATGTGACGGTACGCATGTTCAGCGTTTCCGCCACCAGATAGACTGCCATCACCAGCAGCGCACCCTTGAACAGCTGACCGGCACGGGTGCGGTTGACAATGCCCAGCAGCTGGTAGATCAGGAAGGAAATGATGATGATATCCAGCAGATCGACCAGCTTGAAGGTCTGGAAATTTGCAATGATCGCGTTCAGAGTCATTGGTACACGCTCCCGTTTACAGTGTTTCGATCAGGGCAACGGCGTGGGCGGCAATGCCCAGCCCCTCGCCGGTAAAGCCCAGATGTTCCTCGGTGGTAGCCTTCACGCTCACAGCGTCCACCGGCAGGCCGAAGGCGTCGGCCAGATTCCGGCGCATGGCCGGGATGTGCGGTGCCAGCTTGGGCCGCTGACACAGCAGCGTTGCGTCGATATTTTCAATGCGGAAGCCATGCTCCTTTAAAATTTCAGCCACACGGCGGGCCAGCTTCAGGCTGTCTGCGCCGGAGTAGGCAGGGTCATTGTCCGGGAAATGCTGGCCGATATCGCCCAGCGCCGCCGCGCCCAGTACTGCATCCATCACAGCATGGGCCAGCACATCGGCATCCGAGTGGCCCAGCAGGCCCTTTTCAAAGGGCACTTCCACGCCGCCCAGGATCAGCTTGCGGCCTTCCACCAGACGGTGCACGTCATAACCATGTCCAATGCGCATTTTATGTTCCTCTTTCTGTTCCGGGCGGGGCAGGTCCTCGCGGGTGGTGATCTTCAGATTCGCGTAATCGCCCTGCGTCAGCTGCACGGGGCGCCCGGTCAGCTCGAACAAGCTGCAGTCGTCCGTGACAAGGCGGGCTTTTTCGGCGTCCAGCTCTTCCAGCGCTGCCAGATAGGCTGCACGGTCAAAGCACTGCGGCGTCTGCACCGCATACAGGGTGCTGCGGTCAGGGGTGGCATGTACAAAGCAGCTCTCCGGCACCGTCTTGCCGCTGCCCCGCACTGCCGCCTTGATGGTATCCTTCACCGGCACAGCAGGCGCTGCGGCACCGCATCGGGCTGCAGCTTCCAGCGCAGCAGTGATGACCTGCTGGCTGACGAAAGGCCGGGCCGCGTCGTGCACAGCCACAAGCGCACCGGAAGCTGCCAGCACACCGTTTTTCGCGCTCTCTGCGCGGGTGGCACCGCCCGCCACAACGCATACAGGCTTTGCGCAGTCTGCGGCCTGCTGCTGGGCAAAGGCACGGTTACTGCCTGCCACCAGAATGATTTCGTCCACCAGCGGACACTGCGCAAATGCGCGGATGCTGCGGTGCAGCACCGTCTCCCCGCCCAGATCAAAGCTGAGCTTATCAAAACCCATGCGCGTGGAGGAGCCTGCCGCCACCAATACCGCCGATACTTTCTTTTCCAATCTCTTCACCTGCCCGATCCCTATAATAAGCCATATTTTATTATAGCGTATAACTTCTCAAACTGCAACCGATAATCTGCAGCAAAAATGCCCCTCTGCACAGGGCAGAGGGGCACAAACTTGTTCTTGATGGAGTTTACTTCAGCATCGGCTCGATGGCAGCAGCCAGAGCATCTTTCTGTGCCTGTGCTTCTGCCAGATCCTTGCCCAGCGTGGTGAAGTAGGTCTTGATCTTCGGTTCGGTGCCGGAGGGACGCACCACAACGGTAGCGCCATTTTCCAGACTGTAGATCAGCACGTTTGCTGCAGGCAGGCCGGTCTCCTCGGGCTTCTTGTAGTCCGTCACCTTGACCACCTTATGACCGGCCAGCTCGGCGGGCGGTTCATCGCGCAGCTTCTGCATGATGGAAGCCATCTTCTCCATGCCGGTCAGGCCGGGGAACTCGAAGCTGTCCACCTTGTTCAGGTAGCGGCCGTACTGGGCGTAAATCTCTTCCAGACGCTGCTTGATGGAGGAACCGATGCTGCGGTAGTAAGCAGCCATCTCGCAGATCAGCATGGAGCCGATAACGGCATCCTTATCGCGGACATAGGGGCCGGCCAGGTAGCCGTAGCTCTCCTCAAAGCCGAAGATGAAGCGGTCCACTTCACCGGCAGCTTCCAGATTGGCGATCTGATCGCCGATCCACTTGAATCCTGTAAGTACGCTTCTGAGTTCTACTCCATAGTGCTCTGCCACTGCATCTGCAAGTGGTGTGGAAACAATGGATTTCACTGCTACCGGATTCTTTGGCATTGTGCCTTTTTCAATGCGGCCTGCACAGATATAATCAAGAAGGAGTACACCTACCTCATTACCTGTTACCAGCTCATAGGAACCATCCGGGCATTTCATTGCGATACCAACACGGTCTGCATCCGGATCAGTTGCAAGCATTAAGTCTGCACCTGTTTCTTTTGCGAGGTTTAATCCAAGCTCCAGAGCTGCAAAGATTTCCGGGTTCGGATAGCTGCAGGTTGTGAAGTATCCGTTCGGATATTCCTGTTCCGGAACAATTGTGATATCTGTGATCCCGATATCTTTTAATACCTGAGTTACAGGTACAAGTCCTGATCCGTTTAACGGGCTGTAAACCAGTTTCAGTCCTGCTGTCTTGCAGAGACCCGGACGAACCTGACGGGATTCGATAGCTTCATAGAGAGCCTGCTTGCAGTCATCTCCTACAAAACGAATCTTTCCCTGTTCTACGCCTTCTGCGAAGGACATATATTTCGCACCTGTAAGTACGTCTGTTTTCTGGATCTCTTCATATACAATGGCAGCTGCATCGTCTGTCATCTGGCATCCGTCAGGACCGTATGCTTTGTATCCGTTGTACTTAGCCGGGTTGTGGGATGCTGTTACCATAATACCTGCATTGCATTCATAGTAACGTGTTGCAAAGGAAAGTGCAGGTACAGGCATCAGTGCGTCATAAATTCTGACATTGATATCATTTGCCGCCAGTACGCCTGCTGCTGTTTTTGCAAATACATCACTCTTAAGACGGCTGTCATAGCTGATGGCTACTGTCTGATTACCGCCCTGTGTTTTTACCCAGTTCGCAAGTCCCTGTGTTGCCTGGCGAACTACATAAATATTCATACGGTTGGTTCCGGCTCCAAGTACTCCGCGAAGTCCGGCTGTTCCAAATTTCAGCGCTACTGCGAAACGATCTTTGATCTCTTCATCATTTCCTTCGATTTTGGATAATTCCGGATTAAGATCCGCATCCTGCAGATCTGCTGCCAACCAGCGTTTGTATTCTTCCTGATACATTTTGACCACTCCTGCCTTATTTTTATAGATTTTTTTGTATATATTAGCTGAATATAACTATATAATACCATAACTCAGACAAATCAGCAACAAGACAGCGGGATTTCCGTTAAATTTTAAAAATTACTTTCTTTTCTGTTTGTCTGCTCTCTGCAGGCGTTTCCTATATTGGTCAGGCAGAGCACTGTGGTGATCAGGAAAAGTCCGGGGATCAGAATGATCCACCAGGAACCTGTCATTAATGCCTTATCTGACAGAGACAGCATACTTCCCCATGTGATAACCTCTATCGGAAGTCCAATACCCATAAAACTTAAAGTAGCCTCAGAGATCATTGCAGTTCTTACGTTCATAACTACCATAAACATAATGGATGAGAAAAAGTTCGGCACCAGATGCTTCCACAAAATACGGAAAAATCCTGCTCCCATACATCTTGCAGCGATGATATACTCACTGTTTCGTATCTGCCGTACCTCTGTGCGTACTACTTTCGCAATACTGGTCCAGCTGGTCACACCGATCACAAAGGACAGACTCAGGATATTTGCATCTCCCATGATAGCCTGCAGCAAAATGATCAGGAGCAGAGTTGGTATACTTAAGAATATTTCTGTAAATCTCATGATCAGTTCATCAAGCCAGGCAGGTGCCACTCCACTGAAGGCACCGACTACCACTGCAATAAAAGTAGAAATAACTGTGGCTAATCCACCGATCAGGATCGAGATTCTTCCTCCATACCAAATCATGGAAAAAATATCCCTACCCATAGTATCTGTTCCAAAAAGGAACTCCCTGTCAGGAGCTTTATTATAGTTTAACAGATCCATATAAGCAGGATCCTTTGTCATGATCAGTTCCGCACACAGACAGCCCAGTACGATAAGAATCAGGATTGCTGCTGAAACAACAGGTTTTCCCTGATACCACTTTTTCTTTGATTTGGGAATTACGGTTTCTGTCTTTCTGTTTCCTGCCAGTTCAAATAAATGATTGGTCATCCTTCTACTACCTCCGATTTCTCGGTTATTACTTCATCCTTCATACGGGGATCTATCTGTTCATTGATCGTCTGACTGACGATATTACAGAAAATAACCAGGATTCCTGACATCATACAAAGCAGCATCAGCAGATTGTAATCATGATATCTGGCACTCTCATAGGACAGAGCTCCGATTCCGGGATAAGAGAATACACTTTCTACCACATAGGTTCCTCCAAGTACATGGGGGACTGCAATGGCCATAATACTCAGATAAGCAGGCATTACATTTCGGACACAATGTCTGAACATAAGCTTTTTCTTATCCAGGCCTTTTGCCTTTGCCAAAAGTACATAATCTGCGCGAACCTCTTCAAGGATCTTATTTCGGATCATGTAAGCATAATACCATAAATGCTCCATGACCACGATGGTCAGAGGCATGATCAGATGCAGCACTCTGTCACCGATATCTCCTGCATTTCCTGTACTGTAAGCTCCACTGCTTGGCAGGATCTTAAGATTTACGGAAAAAACAAGGATCAGGACCAGAGCCATCCAAAACTCAGGAATACAACTGGATATGGTTCCCAGCTTACACAGGATCCGGTCTGCCAGCCGGTTTTCGTACCAGGCACACAGGATTCCCAGGAGCAAGGCTCCGGCAAACATAATGATAAATCCGATTCCTCCAAGTACAAGTGTATTGCCAATACGGCCGCCGATCACTTCTACCACATCCTGTTTATATTTAAATGAAATTCCAAATTCTCCATGAAAGGCATTTTTTACCCACTTCACATACTGCACAGAAATCGGTTCGTTCAATCCCAGTTTTCCCATAGCCCATTCACGTTCTTCCGGACTCATCTTCTCTGTACGGTCACCATAATAGGAGATCAGCGGATCTCCCGGTGCAAGACGGGCTACATAAAATACAGCTACAGACAATATAAATACTGAGATCAGGAATATCAGGCATTTTTTACCATAGTAGACTAACTTTTTTTGTCTCATTATATACTGCACCCCTTTCCTTCAGCCGGAAGCATTGCAAAATGTCCGGGTGACACTTCTGTCCACACGCTGTTTTCCATTCCTTCGCCATCATAGTACTGCAGAACTCTTTTTCTCTCCCTGATCGGGTCAGGAACAGGAATTGCAGACAGCAATGTTTTTGTATAAGGATGCACCGGATTGGAATACAATTCTTCTGATGGCGCCAGTTCTACCAGTTTTCCATGATACATAACTCCCACACGGTCACAGAGATACTCAACCATAGCCAGGTCATGAGCTATAAACAGAAATGTAAATCCATGCTCCTCCTGCAGATGACGGAACAGATTGACGATCTGTGCCTGTATGGACACATCCAGGGAAGCTATCGGTTCATCAGCCACCAGAAATTCCGGTTCCATACACAGAGATCTGGCTATGGCCACTCGCTGTCTCTGTCCCCCTGATAATTCAGATGGATAACGGTCCAGGAAACTGTTCTCAAGTCCTACATATTCCATCTGAAAAGCAGCTTCCTTCACAAAGCTTCCTCTCGGAGGTGTGATATGCTGGATTCTCATTGGTTCCGTAATAATATCTGACACCTTCATTTTCTGGTTCAGACTGGATGCGGAATCCTGAAATATCATCTGGCGGCGGGTCTGCAGCATTTTTTTATGCTTTTTGAATTCCTTTTTGTCGCAGATATTTACATCTTTATACCAGATTTCTCCCTGAGCCGGCTGATATATATTCATCAGACATCTGGCAACTGTGGACTTTCCTGAACCAGATTCCCCTACCAGACCAAAGATCTCACCTTTATGGATCTGAAATGAGACATCATCTACAGCCTTTACCTTGATCTTTTTTGTCAGATGAAACTGCTGAGTCAGATGCCTGACATCCAATAAAACTTCTTTACTCATGCGCTGTTCCTCCCACAGGTGATTTGATCTGCGGTGCTCTTGGATCCAACAGCCAGGTTGCCGCATAATGAGTATCTGTTATCTTAAACATAGGCGGCATTTCTTCATAATCAATATTCAGGGCATATTCATTTCGACATGCAAAAGCATCACCTTTCGGCGGATCTATCAAAGTAGGAGGCATGCCGGGGATGGTGTACAGGCTTTCTTTTCCATTTGCAAATGCAGGCAGTGATCTCATCAGTCCCCATGTGTATGGATGTCTGGGATCATAATACACTTCCTCTGCTGTACCGATCTCTACGATCTTGCCTGCATACATGACTGCCACTCTGTCTGCCACACGTGCAACCACTCCCAGATCATGGGATACCAGTATGGTAGCTGTTCCAAGCTTCATCTGTATTTCCCGCAGAAGATCCAGAATCTGTGCCTGTATGGTCACATCCAGTGCAGTAGTAGGTTCATCTGCAAATAAAATATCCGGATCTGCAGCCAGAGCAATGGCCATAACACATCTCTGACGCATTCCTCCGGAGAACTGCCACGGATACTGATGATATCGTTCCTTTGGATGGGAGATACCTACCAGTTCCATAAGTTCCAGAACCTTCTTATTTACCTGTTCTTTCGTGTAGTTCTTATTGTGGATCACCACTGCTTCCCCAATCTGTTTTCCAATTTTAATAGTTGGATTCAGGGATGTCATAGGATCCTGAAAGATCATAGAAAAAACTCTTCCACGCAGTTTCTGCATCTCCTTTTCCCTGTAACAGGTGATATCCTGTCCGTTCACACAGATGCTTCCCTCTTTTATTTTTGCGCTTGGTGGCAAAAGCTTCATGATACTTTTGCAAAGCACACTCTTCCCGCATCCGGATTCTCCAACTATAGCCAGCACCTCTCCCTTTTTTAATGAAAAAGACACATCTCTTACTGCCTGGACTTCTCCGGCAGGACCGTCAATGCTGACTGAAAGATTTTTAACCTCTAATAAATGTTCCATTTTTAATCCTTTTTCCGCTCGTGTAAAAAGGGGGCACCTTTAGTGCCCCCGTCACAACCTTTATCTTTTTTATGATGTTAGAGTCAAAGGTCTTATGGTGCAAGCATGAATGGCTTTTTGACCTTTTGACCCTGATATCATTTTATTATTCAATAGTCCAGTCTGCTACATTCCAGAAGATTCCAACTCCATGATGTCCCATAATTGTATCAGGATCGATTCCCTTAATATTGCTGTCAGCAACATAGTTGGCATCAATATAGCAGATCATTGCATAAGCCGGATCCTCTGCCAGAGCTTTCTGGAAATTAGCATAGGCTTCTGCACGAACTTCCGGATCAGCTGACTGTCTTGCTTCTGTCAGATACTTGTCAACGTCTGCATTAGAATAGCCGGAGTAGTTTGCTCCCTTATCTGTTCCAAATACTTTGTATGTATGGTCGTCAGCGTCAAATGGACTTCCCCATCCGATGAGGAATGCCATCTGTCCTGCCCAGTCTGTCTGTGCAGGGATCTCTACTGATACATCCATGCCGATCTCTTTCAGTTCCTGTGCTGCGATCTGAGCCATATCAATACGTACCTGATCTCCTGCACTTACGCTGATCACAAATCCCACTTTTTCGCCATCACGATAATAGAATCCGTCATCACCCATCTCGCATCCTGCAGCTTCCAGAATTTTTTTTGCTTTTTCAGGATTGTAATCATAATGCTCTACATCTTCATAATTGTAGATATTTCTCTGCAGAGGTCCATAAGCCGGCATTCCCTGTCCAAGGATAACTGCGTCGATGATTGCCTGACGGTCAAGTCCATAACATACTGCCGGGATCAGATCACGGTTTTTCTGCCAGTATTCATTTCCAAAGTTAAACATGATTCCACGATAGTCAGAAGTCTTCATATCGTAGCATGTATATGCCTCATCATCAGCAAAAGCAGCTGCATCCTTTGGTGTTAATAATGCCAGATCAAGTTCTCCGGATTTTAACTGAAGTGCTTTCGCATTGTCATCCGGTACGATCTTGAATACAACTTTGTCAATGGAAGGCTCACCCTTAAAATAGTCTTCGTTCTTAACCAGTGTGATCGCCTGTCCCTCATCCCAGGATTCGATCTTGTATGGACCTGTTCCTACCGGATTACGGAAGAAATCAGAGGTCTGCATATCTTCTCCCTCAAGCAGATGCTTAGGAAGAACTGCCATTGTCATATAGTCAAGGAATGCAACGTTTTTGTCCTCAAGCTTGAACGCAACCGTATGATCATCAATCACATTGATCTCTTCTACGTCCTCGTAGTTGGGTGCATTCTCAGAACCATTTTCCGGATCCATGATCGCTTCAATAGTAAATTTAACATCCTCTGCTGTCACAGGTTCGCCGTCCTGCCACTTGGCATCTTCTGCCATATGGAATGTATAAGTATTGGTTTCATCATCAAAATCCCAGCTCTCTGCCAGTCCCGGAACTACCTGATTATCTCCGTCATGTGCAGTTAAACCGTTGAAGATCAGAATATTGATCTCTCCATGTTCATCCATAGCAGGATTGATCCTGGTATAATCTCCGCTTCCGTATACCAGTGTTGTTTCTTCCTCTGCCAGTACAGTCACTGTTGCTCCGGCACTGACCAGTGATACAGTCAGAAGCACTCCGGCCATTGTCAATAAACCCTTTTTCATTTCATGTTCCCTCGCTTTTTCTTTATTGGTAACTGGCTTTTATGATATCAGACAATTCTGACATCAGTAAGCCCTGCGGGGGGATATTGACATATTCCTTTTTGTGCCTTATATATGCCATATATGGCATACCTGCAGCAGTATCATTACTCTCCATCGCAGTGCGATCCTGCCCGGAGTGTTATTTATGTTATAGGAACATTACAGAGTAATTTCCTATAATATAAATAACACTCCGCCTTTAGTATTTCACTAAAAGCGAAGTGTCCTGATATTAATATAATTTTGCACCAGCCGGAATATGGTCATCTACCATCAGAAGATGAAGTTTTTCTTCGCCCTCTTCTTCATGGATTGCACTAAGTAACATTCCACAAGATTCAATTCCCATCATTGCTCTAGGTGGCAGATTTGTGATAGCTATAAGTGTCTTACCTACCAGTTCTTCTGGTTCGTAGAATGCGTGAATACCGCTTAAAATGGTACGTTCTACGCCTGTTCCATCATCCAGAGTAAACTGTAAAAGTTTCTTTGACTTCGGCACTGCGACACACTCTTTTACCTTTACTGCACGGAAATCAGATTTGCTGAAAGTCTCAAAATCTACCTCATCTTTGAACAATGGTTCGATTTCTACCTTTGAAAAATCAATCTTCTCAACTGGCTTTTCTGAAACCGTTTTAGCCTGCGCAACGTTGTTTGCTTCGTTCTTAGCAGCGCCCTGGGACTTCATTGTCGGGAACAGCAGTACGTCACGGATTGCCTGGCTGTCTGTAAGCAGCATAACCAGACGGTCGATTCCGTATCCGATACCACCTGTAGGCGGCATACCGATCTCCAGTGCATTCAGGAAGTCTTCATCTGTGTGGTTTGCTTCCTCATCTCCTGCGTCAGCAAGAGCATCCTGTGCTTTGAAACGCTCTCTCTGGTCAATCGGGTCATTGAGCTCGGAATATGCGTTACACATTTCCCATGTATTACAGAAGAGCTCGAAACGCTCTACCTTGCTCGGATCAGAAGGTTTCTTCTTTGTCAGCGGAGAAATCTCGATCGGATGATCCATGATAAATGTTGGCTGGATCAGTTCTTTTTCACAGTATTCCTCGAAGAACAGGTTGATGATATCACCCTTCTTATGACGTTCTTCATATTCAATATGATGCTCATCTGCAAGCTTCTTAGCTGCTTCATCATCTGCAACTTCATCAAAGTCAATTCCTGCATATTTCTTGATCGCATCATTCATGGTCAGACGTTCAAAAGGTTTGCTGAGGTCGATCTCGATACCATTGTAGGAAATCTTCGCAGAACCACAAACCTTCTCTGCCAGATAACGGAACATAGACTCAGTCAGTTCCATCATGCCTTCATAATCTGTATATGCCTGATAAAGCTCCATCAGAGTAAACTCCGGATTATGACGGGTATCTACACCTTCATTACGGAATACACGTCCGATCTCATAAACTCTCTCAAGACCACCAACGATCAGTCTCTTCAGATAAAGCTCAAGAGAAATACGAAGCTTAACATCTTCGTTCAGTGCATTATAATGAGTTTCAAACGGTCTTGCTGCAGCACCGCCTGCATTTGCAACCAGCATCGGAGTTTCCACTTCCATGAAGTCACGGTCTGCAAGGAAGTTACGGATTTCTTTCAGAATCTGGGAACGTTTGATAAATACGTTCTTGCTGTCCTGATTCATGATAAGGTCTACATATCTCTGACGATAACGCATATCTGTATCTGTCAGTCCATGGAATTTCTCAGGAAGAATCTGTAAGCTCTTGGAAAGAAGAGTCATGCTTTCTGCATGGATAGAAATCTCACCTGTTCTTGTTCTGAATGCAAAACCTTCCAGTCCGAAGATATCACCGATATCGGATTTCTTAAAATCTGCATAAGAATCTGCTCCGATCGCATCTCTTGCTACATATACCTGAATATTTCCCTGTAAATCCTGGATATTGCAGAAAGAAGCCTTACCCATAACTCTCTTGAACATCATACGGCCTGCGATCGCTACGTGGATCGGGCTTGCGTCCATGATTTCTCTTCTCTCTTCATAATCTTTCTTAACAGCTTCCTTTGCCTGTTCTTCATCAAGA
>ERZ506918.685-NODE-685-length-14177-cov-3.968772_pt1 | contig 14177 bp, 10 predicted proteins | sample MGYA00513975_ERZ506918 | MGnify/ENA metagenome assembly ERZ506918 | reverse complement strand
TGCCGATGGGCGCGTGTTTTGTTATAGTATAAAAGACCCGCCGCTCCCGCGCAAGCGGGAATCCTTTTGCGGACCATGAAATTTCTGCGGAAAAAGCTTGCGGCGATGAAACATTTTGCCGTTCCCGTGTGTATTCCCAGTGAAGGGCCCTTTCAAAACACAAGGAGATCGATCTATGACAGAGCAACAGTTTTCCCCTCTGGCAGAGCGATATATGGATACGGTGTTCCGGGTGGCGTACAGCTATCTGCGCTCCCCCGCCGACGCCGACGATGTGACCCAGGACGTGCTGCTACAGCTGTACAAAACGGACAAGGCGTTCGATGACGACGCCCATGTGAAGAACTGGCTGATCCGCGTCACGGTCAATCGATGCAAGAACGTGCTGCGCGCCCCGTGGCACAGGGCGGAGGACATCGCCGACTACGAAAACAGTCTGTCCTTCGAGGAGCCCCAGTGCCACGAGCTGTTTGACGCGGTGATGGCGCTGGACAGGCGCTACCGGGTGCCGGTGCTGCTGTACTATTACGAAGGCTATCGCCAGAAGGAGATCGCCGGGCTGCTGGACATACCGGAGGAAACGGTGCGTACCCGTCTGGCCCGTGCCAGAGAAAAGCTGAAGCACATTTTATTGGAGGTGCCGCAGACATGACAGAGCATGAACTTTTCCAGAAGACCTTCTCCGCGCTGCACGCCTCCCCCGACACATTGATGGAGGTTCAGAAGACCATGGAGAACAGCAAAAAGACCCATCGTACCCTGCACAGGGGCGTGGTGATCGCCATTGCCGCCGCCCTGACGCTGACGGTGGCCGCAGCCACCGGAGTGGTGACGCTTATTAAGGCCAACGTGTCCCCTGCCGACAAGGTGGACGACACCACCTACCACGCCTTTACCGACGATATGGACGCATCCACCCCCACGGTGGAGGGCAACTCCGGTGAGCTCATCACTCTGCCGGACATGGAGCGCATCCCCGGCGACCGGGATACCGTGCAGCGTCTGGTGGGCGATTACCTCAGTAAGCTGGACGCCGAGCTCACCGTAGGCAGCACCACTATCACACTGGAGACGTTCCTTGTCGACGAGAGCGGCTGCGGCATTCTGACCTACACCGTGGACGATCCCGAAGGCGTGTCTTACGAGGACGCCGGCTACGGCGAGGTGTACAGTCTGCCGCTGGAGCCCCGCATGTACCTGCGCTCCCCCGACTACCAGCAGGGCGGCAGCGTCAATGTCAAGCTCCACGTGGACAAGACCACCAGCACTGCCACCCATCTGGACGTGGTGGCCTACTTTGCCGCCGGTGAGACGTATCAGAAGGGCGACAACTTCTACTTCACCGTTTACGACGGCGGCGGCGAGGGCCGGGAGCCCTACGCCGTGGCCATCCAGCCCCGCACCTACGCCCCTGTCCGGACGCTGACCGCCGCCGATGGCGAGGTGGCCCGCATCTCCGCCGTGGGCATCACCATGGGCAACGCCTCCCCCGACCGGGAGCTGACCGCGCAGGAGCTGACGCTGCACTATGCCGACGGCACCTCCTATGTGGTGACCAGCGAGAGCCAGAACCTGATGAACTGGGTGCTGGGCTACATCTACGGCGACGGCGAGACCGCCCCCTTCGCTCACGCGGTATACATCTTCAACCGTCTGGTGGACGTGAACACCGTTACCTCCGTGTCCTTCGACGGCCGCTGGTTCGACTTCACCGCCGAGCAGCACATCCCCGTACAGCTGACCTACCTGCCCTGACCGGCGCGGTTTTCTGCCGAGGCGGCGGAGGTCTTAAACAGTCAGAAACGGAGCGGCTTTTGCCGCTCCGTTTCTTTTTTCAGCGCAAGGCGCTGATGATGCTCTGGTATTTGTTGATGTCCGAGCCGCCGTTCCACGTCATGAAGCCGCCGGTGCAGCCGGTGTCCCGCAGCGCCTTGACCTCCGCGGCGATCTCCGCCGCGCCGTAGGTGTTATACGGCTCCCAGAGGGCGTTGTACGCCTGGATCCATGTGCGCACCGCCGCGGGAGAGACAGTTTCCTTCTGCCGTTCCGCCGCCGCTGCGCCGAACATATGCACCGTATCATAGGGATGCTCCCACGGCTTATAGTCGCCCTGCGCGCTGTAATGATCGGGGTAGGGCATCCCGGAAATGGCGTCCACCGCCGCACTGATGGCGGGCCAGTACTGGCCGCAGGCGGTGACGTAGGGGTTGGCGCACTCACCGAACACATCGCCGGACAGATAGTACCCCGCGCCGTGAAGCCGCTCCGCTGCATACAGCAGGAAGCGCTGCACCGCCTGCGCCTTGCTTTCCCCGTAGGTGTTGCGGTAGTCGATGGTGCCGGCCTTTTCATAGCGGTACGCCCCATCGGGGAAGCGGATGTAGTCGAACTGGATCTCATTGAAGCCGAGAGACGCCGCCTCCAGCGCCAGATCCACCTTATATTGCCAAACCGTGCGGTTGTAGGCGCTGGGCCAGTACATGGAGCTGATCTTCAGCGGTGTGCCGTCAAGGTCGGAGATCACATATTCCGGGTGATCCGCCGCCAGATGAGCGTCGTTGAACACGGTGATGCGCCCGATCAGATAGTAGCCCGCGTCCTTCAGCTTCTGCACGTTGGCGCGGAAGCCCTCCATGGTATCCATGGCCGCCGCGTAGGCGGAGGGGCTGTACTGCTGCATCACCGGCGAGGCGTAGGACACGGCGGTGCCGTCCACGATGTCCACCACAAAGGCGTTGACGCCGCTGCCCTCCGCCACCCGGAGGTAGTTGTCCGCGTATTGGACGGCAGAGCCGTTGAGGTACAGCGCCCGCACCTCGTCGGGCATATCGTTGCCTGCGATGGGGCCCTTTTCCACCGGGAAGTAGTCCAGCCCCGCCGCGTCGCCGCCGCCCCAGCTATCGCCCCGTGCGGCGTGGAGCTGGTACAGCGCCTCGTCGTACTGGGCCTGTGCCTCCGGCTCCGTCATGCGGATGTTGGCGTCGGCGATGTAGCCCTCGCCCCGGTCGCAGGAGACCTTCCAGCGCAGCACGTTGCCGTCCGCGTCCAGCCCGTCGAAGCCGATGACCGTCAGCGCCATGCCCTTTTCCACGGCGCAGCCGGGGACGGCGCCCGTCTCATCCAGCAGGCTCATGCCCCGCAGGGCGTACACGATATCCACCTGCACCGTCTTGGCGGGGTCGTCGGTCAGACGCGCCGCGTCCAGCAGCACATAGCTGTCCTCACTGCTGACGATGCGCACGCGCCCATCCTCCCGGGGCTGCTCCAGATCTGCGGGTACATAGGCCACCTGACTGCCCCGCACCAGCACGCCCAGCATCTCGCCGCTGTCGATGTCATACACCGGCGCGGAGGAGCCGTCCGAGGCCACATAGCCGATGGCGGTCTCGGGACGGGGCGGCGGCAGCTGCTGCCGGTATAGGTATATGCCCAGACAGGCCAGACCTGCCAGACACAGCAGGATGATGACGATCCCCACGGTGCGGCCGGCGCTGCCGGTTCTTTCTTTCGTTGACATAATGAATTCTCCTTGTTCTTTTTGGGCTTGTGCTGGCCATTATACGATAGTTTTGACGATATTTCTACCCAAATGTTGTGGTTTGTTCGACAAAATTTTCGTATTTTTTGTGTTTTTCCCGTTTTTTGGGTAGACAAGCCGGGACACGGATGGTATACTACCAGTGAATATTGTTATGTAAATTAGCGGGATTTTCCGCACCGCTTTACCAGTATGAGATAAAGGCAGGGTGTTTGTGATGAAAAGAATAAAACGAGGAACTGCGATCGTGCTGGCCGCTGTGCTGGTGCTGAGCCTGCTGGCCACCGCACTGCTGGCCGCCAGCAAAAACTGGACGGGCGCCGGGTTGGGCGACCTGAGCCAGTACTACGAGACGGGCAACAGCGCGGATCCCGGCTATATCTCCACCGTCAAGGGAGATAGCGGCGGCACGTCCTACGGCATCTATATGTTCGCCAGCAACGCTGGCACGCCGCTGAGCTTTATCCAGTGGCTGAAGGAGTTCGAGGAAGGCTCCCTCTACCGCTACATGGGCGACAAGCTGTACAAGGCCTACGCCTACGACGTCAACGAAAAATACTCCCCCGGCTACGGCAGCAACTTCAACGCCAACTGGCGCAGCGTGGGCGACGATTATCCGGAGGAGTTCACCCAGGCCCAGAAGGACTACTGGGAGACCCACGCCTACGCGGATCTGCTGAACAACCTGAAATCCGCCGTTCCCGCCTTTGATCTGAACAACTACTCCGTGGCGCTGCGCAATGTGCTGTGGAGCCGCAGTGTACACCACGGCGCCGGCGTTCTCAGCGGCGCCAACAGCAGCGATGGCCGCAGTGGCGCCACGGGCGTGGTGCTCCGCGCCTTTGACAGGCTGGGCGGTTTCAAAAACCAGAGCGAGGCCCAGTTGATCCAAGCCATCTACGCCGAGTGCAGTAAGCTGGACGGCACCCCGGCCAAGAAGACGATGTCCGGCGATACCGCCGAGAAGTACGGCATTTCCGGCCGGTCCATGGCCTATTTCAGCGGAAACTCCGGCGATGTGCAGGTCAGCGTGTACCGCCGCCTGCATATCAATGAGCCAGCGGATGCTGTTGTGATGCTGTACCAAAACACCAATGCGCCGCTGCCCAACGGCGATTACCGCATTTCGCCTCACGGCAACACGGAGCGGGCCATGAAGACAGACCTCTCCGGGCTGGCCGCCATTGCCGAGGCCGGCACCGTTCAGCTCATCTATTACGCCAGCGGCTACTACACCTTGACTGTTGATGGCAAGCGCCTGACCGGGGGGAACGGTACTGTGAGATGGGCAGATCCCACCTCCGGAAACGACCAACTGTGGGCAGTGGCGGGCGACACGCCGTACTGTCTGCAAAACCGCGAAACCAAGCAGTATCTGGTACTGTCCGACGCTGGCGTGAGCACTACGGGAAATGTGGACGAGGCTACCAGGCTCCAGATCACAGCCGCCGGCAGCGTCTGGGGACTGGAGGGAGCATTCTTCCCCGGAAGCGAGGGGTATACCACGAAGCTGCTGTCCAACTACTCCTCCTACCCCATTCGCGGTGTGGTGACCAGCAGCCTGCCCATCTCCAATATCACGGTGAAGGCCGTCTCCGACAATGGCGGCAGCGGGTTCAATGTCTCCAAGAATATCAATGGCACCGCCTACCATTTCGACCTGTGGGAGCTGGACAGCGCCTGTACATTCAGTAGGCTCACCGTCGGCACCTATACGCTGACGATCACCGGCACCAACAGTGCCGGTACCTTCCAGCTGGCAGAAACCTCTTTTACCGTGGGAGCGAACACGGCACCCGTACCCGGCGGACAGGACGACGAAAAATACACCGTTTCCTTCCAAGTGGGAGATACCGTGATAAAGACCTGTACATACACACTGTCCGACACCTACGGCGAGCTGCCTACGGTGGACGAGCCCGGCTTCCAGGGTTGGTTCCGCGAGGACGGCACGGAGGTCTCGCCCAACTCCCCTGTGGCGGCCTCCAACCATACGCTGTACGCCAAGTTCGGCGACCTCTACACCGTCACCTTTAAGGTGGACGGCGAGGCAGTCCGCACCGTCAAGCTGGCCAAGGGCGACCTCATCACGGCGCCCGCCAACCCGGTGAAGGCGGCGGACAGCAAGTACACCTACAGCTTTAAGCAGTGGACGGATCAGGACGGCGGAGTCTTTGTGGCAGGCGGTACCTACATGGGAACGAAGGACGTCACCTACACCGCCCAGTTCGACAAGACCGCCAAGGCCGAGGGCGGCGGTACGCCCGCCGATCCCACCAAGCCCTCCGGTGGGTTCCTGACCGGTATCGCGCCGGGGACCTCTATCAAGAGCCTGAACAACTCGGGCTACACCGTGTACAGCGGCAAGCAGGAGGTCACCTCCGGCTATGTTGGCACAGGCATGACCGCCGTCAGCGGCAGCACCAGCCTGACCATCGTGGTCACCGGCGATGTCAACGGCGACGGCCGCATCACTATCACCGATGTGGTCAAGCTGCAAAATTACGCCGCCAATGTCAGTGGCTTGGATGAGGCTGCCATGATGGCCGGTGACATCAACGGTGACGGCCGCATCACCATCACCGATGTGGTACAGGCCGCGCAGGTCACAGTGGGCCAGCGCACCATCTGAGTGGGAGGTAACTCATGAAAAAGAAACTATTCCGTGCCGTCCTGTCCATGGCGGCGGCACTGCTGATCGCGGTGTCGGCGCTGCCCCGGACGGCCTATGCCGCAGGTGCGTCCCTCTCCGGCAGCAGCAGCGTGCAGCCGGGTAACTCCGTGACGCTGACGCTGTCGGTAGACAGCAAGATCTACGGCCTGACGGCGGATCTCAACTGCGGCGAGGGCTTGACCTTCACCAATTACAGCTGCTCTGTCAGCGGCTGGAGCATTCTGGTCAACCAGAACCGCTTCAGCGTGTACGGCACCAACAGCGCCAGCGGCGGGGTCATCACCGTGACGCTGAAGGTGGCATCGGGCGCCCAGCCCGGTGCGGCGCTGTCCGCCAAATTCGAAAACATTGTGGCGTCTGACGGTGAGAAGGATCTTGAGCTCGGCACCGCCAGCTGGTCGGGCAGCGTGGGCGCTGCACCCAGCGACAACTGCTCTCTGTCCGCCATCATGTGCGGCAACTTCACCCTGTCCCCGGCCTTTTCCCCCGATACAACGTACTACACCACCAAGGTCCCTTACAGCGTGTCCAAGCTGAGTCTGGATTATAACCGCGCCGACAAGGGGCAGAAGGTCTCCATCAGCGGTACGGAGCTGGCGGTGGGCGTCAACACCGTGACGCTGAAGGTCACGGCGGCCAACGGCAAAACGAAAAGCTATGTGATCGAGGCCACCCGGGAGCAGGATCCCAACTATAAGCCGTCCACCGACGCCTCACTGTCGGAGCTGACCGTGGAGGGCGTCAGCCTCAGTCCCGCGTTCAGCAGCACGGTCACGGATTACATCGTGTACGTTCCCTTTGAGACGAAGACCGTGAAGCTGGCCGCTGCCGCCAATGACAGCAAGGCTCACGGCATTGGCGGCACAGGCGAGGTGGCCATTGAGAAGGAGGGCGACAACGTCCTTGTCGTCACCTGCACCGCCGAGGATCGGGTCACCAAAAAGGAGTACACCGTCCATGTCCTCCGGATGCCGCAGTATACCGGCACGGTGCCTACTGTATCCATCCCGGAGCTTACGCCGGAGCCGGAGCCTGAACCGGAGCCGGAGGTTCCCATGCTCCAGATCCCGGTGAATGTCAAGCTGCCCCTGCTGGGCGAGGTGCGCACCGTTGTCGCCATCGGCGGCGGTGTGGTGCTGGCATTGATCCTGCTGTTCCTGCTGGGACTGCTGATCGGACGCAGCACCGGCGGTGGAGACGATGACGATGGTCCGAACGGCCCCGACAGAGGAGACGATCCCCGCGACCGCCATGACCGCCGGCGGCATGACAGGGACGACCGTGACCGGCGGCAGGAGGAGCGGCGCACGCCGGAGCGTCCCCGCTCTGTACCCCGCATCGTGCCTCGGGAGGAGGCACCGGTGAAAAAGGCCGCGCCGACACCCCGCGATTGGAAGGATTTTGATATCCCGCTGGATGATGATGCACCTGCGGCGGCTCCCGCGCCCAAGGCGACACCGGCGGCGTCCGCCCCGGACTTTCCCGTGATGGAGGATACGGTGGAAAAGACACTGGCGGAGGAGCCCGTGTCCAAGGACGAGGAGGATGTCCGCACCATGTCGCTGGAGGATCTTCTGAAGGATATCCGCGATATGTAACAAAATGAAAAAGCGTCCTCTGCCCTACGGCAGAGGACGCTTTTTGCCGTCATGCGGCGCTGCGGCGCACAATGCCCTTGACAAAGCGCCCCAATCCTCCGTAAAGTAGTGATATTGTATGAAGACGCCGCCTTTTTCCGTTGTGCGGCGCTCGCACCGTGGAGGTATGGACATGGAGCTTCGCTTTCCTCTGATTCTGGACGGCGCAACCGGTACGGAGCTGCAACGGCGCGGCTATACCGGCGACATCAGCATGGAGCAGTGGACGCTGGCGCACCCGGACTGTATTCGGGAGCTTCAGCGCGGCTATGTGGACGCGGGCAGCCGGGTGCTGTATACGCCCACCTTCGGCGGCAACGCCGTCAGGCTGGCAGCCCACGGCGTGACGGAAGATGTGGCGGCGTACAACCGCCGTCTGGCGGCTCTGACCCGGGAAGCTGCCGGCGGCAGAGCGCTGGTGGCCGGTGACATGGCCCCCACGGGGCTGTTTCTTCCGCCGCTGGGCGACGCCTCCTTCCGGCAGCTGGTGGACGCCTACGCCCAGCAGGTGGCCGGACTGGAGGAGGCCGGTGTGGATCTGTACGTTATCGAGACGATGATCTCCCTGTCCGACGCCCGGGCCGCGGTGCTGGCCGTCCGCGCTGTCACCGACAAGCCGATCTTTGTCACCTTCGCCTGCGACGGGAACGGGCGCAGCATCTCCGGCACCGATATCACCGCCGCCCTTACGGCTTTGCAGGACATGGGCATCGACGCCTTTGGCCTGAACTGCTCCACCGGGGCGCAGATGCTGCCCCAGCTTCGGCGGCTGCGGGCGTATGCGCGTGTGCCGCTGATCGCCAAGCCCAGCGCGGGGCTGCCCGTTATGGTGGATGGCCGGGCGGTGTACGATTGCCCACCGGAGGCGTTTGCCGCCTGCGTACCCGCCATGCTGGACAGCGGCGTGATGATCTTCGGCGGCTGCTGCGGCACCACGGCGGCGCACATTGCCGCCCTGCACCGCGCCCTGTACGGGGGAGAAATGCCGGAGTGGAGCTGCCGTTGACAGACCGGCATGGCCTCCTGCTCTGAGATAAAAGCACACCGCTTGGCGCTACCAAGCGGTGTGCTTTTATGTGCGGGTGAGTTGGGCGCACAGCAGGCGGCTGACCGCGTCCGCCAGCCATCCGGCGGTGGGGATGCGCTCCAGCGCCGCGCCGTAGATACGCCGGGCGTTGTCCAGCTCCTGATCGGAGCCGGTGAAGATGCACACGGGGCGGATGCCCTGCCGCCGGAGAACGGCTGTCTCCCCGGCGGTGTCCTCCACGCCCCGCTTACCACTGTACGCATATCCGCCCAGCGGCAGCGCGCCGATGGGGATGCGCTGGTCGTCGTTGGGGCTGGCGTCGGACAGTAGGAGCAGCAGCCGGTTCGGCTCGGTGCTGCGGCGCATGAGCCAGCCCATGGCCCGCAGCGCCAGACCGTCCCGGTTCCACCCGGCGGCGGTGTAGTCAAAGCAGGCGCCGTTTTCCTCCGGATGGCCGAAGTCCCGGAGGATCCGAAGCACTGTGCAGCCGCTGACGGAGCAGAAGAAGCTGACCCGCACCGGGATATGGCAGCGGGTGAGGCTCTCCGCGATGAGGTAGGCCTGGGTGGCCAGCTTCTCCTGCTGGAGATTCTGGGAGGCAGAGCCGTCCAGCAGGATGTCCACCGACAGCTCCTCCGGCTCGTCGGGACTGCGGCGGAGAAAAACCTGTTCATCGTCCAGTGCAGCGGCGCGCCATGCCAGCCCGGGCTGCAAGCGGCCTGCCCGCGCCCCTGCGCCGCCGTCATCCTGCCGCAGCAGCAGGACATTTTGCAGCTTTTGTGTCAGTTGGTGGAGGGTCATCTGGTTCTCGGCGAGGTGCGCCTGATAGTAGGCGCGGTTTTTGGCACGCTGCTGCCGGAAGTGCTCCGCGTCCCACGCGGCGTTGGGGGCGGGAGGGCGATCCGGCGGCGCGCCCTTGGTAAAGTGCAGGCGGCAGTTTTTGTGGACACCGGTACACAGCAGGCGCTCCGCCTCCGCCAGCTCCGATGGCGTCAGCATGGATACGCCGAAGCAGTCCTCTACATAGCGGCGTAAAATCGGCTCCGGTGTGCGTCCCTGCAAGAACGACAGGAGCTTCGGCGCTTGTCCTGCACCGCCGCCGCTGTCCGTATGGGACAGCGCCCGCAGCGCGTTGGGCTTGATGAACCGCACACCGCCGCCTTTCGTCAGGGAGCGCCCCGCCCACGCCGCCCACTGGCGGTCGGTGATGCTGCGCCGCGCCCGGCGGAAGTACCGGTACAGCAGCTCCTCCGTCCGGTGGATCAGCTGCTGCTCATCCAGCTCGGGGGCGAAAGCCAGCTCGTCCAGCAGAGCCGTCTGCCAGTTGTCCTCCGTATGGGGCTGCCCCAGCACCCGGGACGCCCAGATCCGGCGCAGCGCCGGGATCTGCCGGGGGTCGCCGGCCTCACCGCTCACTGCCAGCAGACGGCGGGCGTGCTGCCACCGCAGCGACTCCAGCGCCGGACGGCGGGGCGATTCCTTTTTGTAGACGGCGTGTTCCAGCCCCAGCCAGAAGATGTCGCTGTACAGCCCGCCCTGCGGCTGCTGCTGAAAGGCATGGAGCATGGGCTGGAAGCGGGCAAAGTCGTAGTCCCGGTGGGCAAGACCCATCACCGTGTTCAGATACAGCTCCGGGTCGCCGTCCTCGTCGAAGGCGGCCTGCTCCGGCTGCACATCGTAGCGTCCTGCGCCGTTCCAGATCTGGTTGACCGCCCGGCGGTTCTGTAATTCCTGCCGCTCCATGTCACGCTCCGAACAGCTGGCTGCCGCTGAGATCCTGCGGGATCCGCGCCCAGACCGTGTCGGCGGCCAGCTGCCGCTCAAAGGGCTCAAAGGCCTTGTTGATGATGCCCAGCTTCAGGGCCTGTCCGGAGGGGATGCCCGTCTCCATCAGGCGCAGCGCCGCCAGCAGACCCCGGAGATCCAGCGTCTTGGTGGAGATCTCGCCGCTGTCGCACTTCTGCCGCAGGTCGCGGAACAGCAGGGCGAACTGCTCCGCCCACTTGGCCGACAGGGTGGGGAAGGTGCGGCGCAGCAGCTTTTGCAGGTCGGTATCGGAGATCACCGGCATATCCAGCACCGCGAAGCGGGACACCAGCGCCTCATTCAGCTCTCGTGTACCGGCGTAGCCGTAGTTCATGGTGCCGATGAAGCGGGTGGCGTCGTCCAGCGTGATGCGCTCATAGCCCGGCACGTCGATGACCCGCCGGTGATCCAGCGTGGCGTGGAGTACAGCCAGCTCCTCGTTTTTGGCCATGTTCACCTCGTCCAGCACGCCGAAGCCGCCCAGCCGGGCGCAGCGGCAGATAGGTCCCTCCCGGAACACTACCTCGCCCTTTTGCAGGGTGTCCGCGCCGATAAGGGCGGCGGCGTCCACATTGACGTACATGGACACATCCCACACGGGACGGCCGAACACCGACGCCAGATTTTCCGCCAGCACGTTCTTGCCGGTGGCCTTGGGGCCGGCCAGCAGCACATGCTGGCCGCACAGCAGCGCCGCCGCCGCACTCTCCCAGACCTCCTTGCCGTAATAGAGGCACTGGGGCGCAGGAATGCGCGCCGCCCCCTCGGGCGGTACGGGGTGTGCCGCCCGAAAGTGCTGTATCTCCTCCAGCAGCGACGGGTCAATGCCCTCGTCCTGCAGCTCCTTCCAAATATCCATAACCTCGCTCCGTTTCTTCTGTTGATGCCGTATTATACGCCCATTGGACGCTAATGGCGCGTTAAGGATACCGAAATGGGGCGAAAAAAGCAGGAGAATGTCCATTGGACACTCTCCTGCCTTGGAAGGTAGGGTCACATCAGATCAATGCTCCTCATTGGGGAGCGGGACGATGCGCTTCTCGCGGCTGCGGGCGCGGAAGGGGAGCAGGGACGCTGCCAGACCGAACACGGCGGCGGGGATCAGCCAGCTCAGACCCAGATCATACAGCGGCAGACTGGGTACGACGGGGATATTGACGCCGTGGGCGGTGAGGGTGCAAAGCACGCTGGTGATCAGTGCGCCGATGCAGGCGCCGCGGCTGACGCGATCCGGCATCCGGGGCATCAGCAGGGAGATGAAGATCAGCACCAGCGTGGGGGGATAGATGACGTCCAGCACGGGGGCAGCCACCGCCACGATGCGGTCAAGTCCCAGATTGGACACCACGGCGCTGAACACGCAGATGGCGATGACGAACGCCTTGTAGGGCACCTTGCCGCGGCACAGCTCGGCGAAATAGGCGGCGGCGGAGCTGGTCAGGGCGATGGCGGTGGTGACGCAGGCCAGACCCACGACAACGCCGAACAGGATCATGCCCACCTTGCCCATCAGCGCCTCCACGATGGCCATGACCAGCTGGGCGCGGCCGATGGCGCCATTGTACTGACCGGACACAGTGGCGCCCAGATAGGCAAGACCCATGTACACCGCCAGCAGGAGCACACCCGCCAGAATGGCGGAGCCGCCGACCACGCGGAACTGCTTTTTGCTGTTGTCGTAGCCCTTGGCGGTGACGCTTTGCAGCACGATGATGCCGAAGGGCAGGGCGGCCAGCGCGTCCATGGTCTGGTAACCGGCCTTGATGCCGGTGACGGCCACATTGGAGATCTGGGGCAGCGCGGAGATCTCACCCACCGGGGTAATGACGCCCTTGATGATGATGGCGAACAGACCCAGCAGCAGCAGCGGCGTCAGGATCTTACCCACGATGTCCACCACGGCGGACTCCTTGATGCACAGCACAAGGATCAGCGCAAAAAACAGCACGGAAAACAGCACCGGGGAAACACCGGAGAGGTTGGGGGAGATGGCCATCTCAAACGTGGTGGCGGAGGTGCGGGGGATGGCCACCATGGGGCCGATGCACAGGATGATGGCGCACATCAAAAGCTCGGCAGGCACCTTGCCTACGCGGCTGATGACGGCCTCGCTGCTGCCCACGCGCAGCAGGGCGAACATACCCAGCAGCGCCAGGCCGATGTCCGCGATGAAGTAGGCGGAAAAGCCCGCCAGCCACTGGGGGCCTGCTTCCATGCCGAGATAGGGCGGGAACACCACGTTGCCCGCGCCGAAAAACATGGAAAACAACGCGAAGCCCACCACGATCATGTCGCGGAGGGAGTTGCTTTTCTTCTGCATAATGTTATCGTCTCCTCTTTTTTGTTCCGAATTTTGCAAGTGTTCCGTCATGCAAAATATGAATATAGTGTATCATTTTTTTCATGACCGCGGAAATGACCGTTATTGATGGGGGCATTAAAAAAAGTTATGGCAACAAAAAATGTACCAGAAAGGCAGATGAAATCAGCGGAAAATTGACAAAAATCATGTTGAAATCAAAATTGCATTGTGATATATTGAAAAATAACTATGCAATTGTTGTGCAAAATGTCGAAGGAGAGAGTCCTATGGATGATAGTAAGCTGCGGGCGCTGCTGACAGCCGTACAGTGCGGCAGCTTTGGAAAGGCCGCCGCACAGTTGGGATATACCCAGTCCGCCATGACCCATCTGGTCAGCAAGCTGGAGGCGGAGCTTGGCTGCACGCTGCTGCTGCGCAGCAGCAAGGGCGTCTGCCTGTCGGAGGAGGGCGAGCGTCTGCTCCCCTATATCCACGGCGTTATCACCGCCTGCGACGCCCTGCGGCAGGAGGCGGAGGCACAGGGGGAGGCGCACAGCCGCGCCCTGCGGATCGGGTGCTTTGCCAGCATTGCCCGTGCCCAGCTGCCGGAGCTGCTGCGGAAGTTCCGCAAGCAGCACCCGGAGATCAAGGTGGATGTGCTGGTACAGGGCAGCGAGCTGGCCGCCGCACTGGACGAGGATCGTATCCAGCTGGCCATCGTGGACGAAAACTGTGCCCGTGGGTTCCAGTGGACGCCGCTGACGGACGCGCCGTTGGTGGCGGTGACGCCGCCGGACTTCCCATGGACGGGGGAGACCATCTCGCTGGCGCGGCTGATGCAGGAGCCGTTCCTCTCCTGCCCGGAGCAGTATGTGGCGCGGCTGCTGCCGCCGGAGGCACCACGGCTGGAGGTCACGGCGTCGGACGACGGGTCGATCCTGTCCATGGTCGCCGGCGGCCTCGGCGTGTCGGTGCTGTCGTCGTTTTCCCTCGTCGGGTACGAGGGGCAGGTGCGGGTGCTCCAGCTGGAGAAACCCATCGCGCTGCGGCTCGGCGCAGCGGTCAAGTCCGTGAACACCATCGGCACGTCGGCGCGAATGTTCCTGACGTTCCTGCGCGAATACTACGGCAAAGACGATACGCAGTGACGCGGTAAGACGCGGTAATGAAATAGCAAGAGCGGCCCGCACCGG
>ERZ506918.650-NODE-650-length-14483-cov-5.996465_pt1 | contig 14483 bp, 14 predicted proteins | sample MGYA00513975_ERZ506918 | MGnify/ENA metagenome assembly ERZ506918 | reverse complement strand
GCGGTGGACTCCTCGGCGATCATGTACTTGTGGGGGTGACGGCCCAGCACGGTGTTGTTCAGCTTGCGCAGGAAAGCGATCGCTTCAAGGTTCTCCTTGCCGCCGTCCTTATTGGGCTCCCATTCGCCCTGCTTGCGGTTGTAGTCCAGATACAGCATGGAGGCCACGGCGTCCACCCGCAGACCGTCGATGTGGTACTGCTCCAGCCAGTACAGTGCGCTGGAAATGAGGAAGCTCTGCACCTCGTTGCGGCCGAAGTCGAACACCATGGTGCCCCACTCCTTGTGCTCACCGCGCTTGGGGTTGGGGTCCTCGTAGCAGGCCTCACCGTCAAAATTGTACAGGCCGAACTGGTCTTTGGGGAAGTGGGCGGGCACCCAGTCCATGATGACGCCAATGCCTGCGGCGTGCATCTTATCCACAAAGGCCATAAAGTCCTTGGGGGTGCCGTAGCGGCTGGTGGGTGCAAAATAGCCGGTGACCTGATAGCCCCAGCTGCCGTCAAACGGATATTCCATCACCGGCAGCAGCTCTACATGGGTATAGCCCATATCCTTGATGTACGGGATCAGCTCGTCCGCCAGCTCGGAGTAGTTGTAGGGCTTGCCGCCCTCCTTCTGCTTCCAGCTTCCGGCGTGCATCTCGTAGATATTCATCGGGCCGTTGATCACGTCCGCCTTTTTCTGCGCGGTCTGCCATGCGGCGTCGTGCCATGCAAAGCCGGACAGATCATAGACCTTGCTGCCGTTGGACGGCCGGGTCTCGGCGTGGAAGGCGTAAGGATCGGCCTTGTAGACAAGGTCGCCTGCGCGGGTGGTCACGCAATATTTATAAACATCGTATTCCTTCATGCCGGGAATGAACAATTCCCACACGGAATCGCCATCAACCTTGCGCATGGGATGGCTGCCGGGCTTCCAGCTGTTAAAGTCGCCTACCACACTGATGGCTGCGGCGTGCGGTGCCCATACACGGAACACGACGCCGGACTCCCCGACCCGCGTTTCCAGATGTGCGCCGAAGTAGCGATAAGCCTCGCAGTTATTGCCCTGCTTGAACAGGTACACCGGCAGATCCGATGTATTGCTCTGAATCTTTTCTTCGGTCGGTTTCATAGACTGCTCCTCCCCGTGCGGAAGCCGAAAGCGGATTCCGCAGCTTTGTACTCTTTTATATTAAAAGGTTTTGACCATTTTTGCAAGACTTTTTGTCCAAAATTCAAATACAATTACCACAAATTTTCTGGACTTCTCTGTATGTTGTGGGCATACCATCCAAAATTTGCAGCTCGACATCGTGTAAACTGCTCATTTGACAAACGGTTTCAGCGAAAGCGTTGCGAAAAAGAGGGAAGGGTTTCGGCCAGGGCCCCTTCCTGTGAAAATGGAGCACCGGAACGTCCGCAGACGCTCCGGTGCTCCGAAATAAAAAAAGTTCTTCCGCTCACATCAAAAGAGACCGCTGCACAGTTTGTACAGCGGTCTCTTTGCGTGGTTATTCTGTTTTGTTTACGGCTCAGTCTACAACATAGACATTGACCTGAATGGCGCCGTTGATGACGCTTTCGGCGTAGGTCTCGTAGAACAGGTCTACAAGGATCTGCCCCTTCTGGACGGCGATGCCGGTGTCGGTGGCTACGGCGTAGCCGTAGACGAACTTGCCATCGGTGGAGGTGATGTAGAGCTTGGTACCGTAGGGGATCACGTCCGGGTCCACAGCCACGGTGCCGTAGCCCAGACCCAGACCGGAAGAACCCTTACCGGTACGGGAATAGTAACCGGTGGCCTTGCCGGTAAGCACCTTGCTATAAGAGGTGGGGGCGTTGGTGGTGCCGTCCGCGCCGGTCAGGGGGGACACCGGCGCGCCTGCGCCGTAGGTCTTGATAACGTGGTCGGTGGGCTCCACGGTGGTGGTGGTATCCACAACGGTGCTGTTCTCCAGCTCGCCGTCCACATAGCGGTCACGGGTGGTCACGGTCTGCTGACCGGCTGCGCCGTGCTGCAGGGTGGTGGTGCGGCCGGTGTTGCGGAAGTACAGGCTGGTGTAGACATACTGGGTGTCGTAAGGGATGGCCTGGGTCTCCACACGCTCTTCGTAGTCCACGCGATGGACCACGATCTTGCTGCCGGCGGTCACAACATGATCCAGCGCCGGCTCGGTGTAGTCGTCCCCTTCAAGGGTGATACCGGCGCGCTCCAGTGCATCGGCAACAGTGCCGAACACCAGCTTTACAGGGTACTCCTGCCCGTCGGCGGTGATGCTGACGGAGAATGCGCGCTCGATGTTCAGGGAGGCAAGATTGCCGCTGAACGCAGTGTAGTAGACCTCATCGCCCTCTTCAGAGCGGATGCCGGAAAGGTGCATGACCTGTGCGGGGGAAGCATCGGCATCGGTCACAAGAACCTGCCGTGCACCATTGGAGTCGGTGACGTAGGTCAGCCGCAGATTTGCAGCGGTGACGCCAAGGGTAGCCACAAGACATACCACCATGACACAAAATGCCAGCACACGGGGAGATACTGCCTGCTTTGCGGCAGTAACTGCTTTCTTCAATTTAACGGAAGCGATACGAGACAACTCCTCTCTTTGTCGTATTTTGCGCGGCTGCGGGCAGTGCATCAGCACCCCGGCCGCCCGGACTGCGGCGGCTGGGGATATAAGTGCCGCACAGTCAAATACGATGCTCTCTTTGGGTAAAAAGCGGAGCATCGTATTACAGGTTGGAATCCGCTTCGGGCAGACCACAAAACTGCCCAGGCACGGGCCGCATCTGCCCGTGCCGTGCCGTACGCAGGACGGCTTTTTACTTCATCCAGATAGAATTTAAACGCTGCAACGTTCGTTGCACAAACGTTATTTTACCAGACCATAAAGCATCTGTCAAATTTGCGTCATGTACTTTGTTAGATTTGTAACATTATTTTTTGTGCAATTTCCACAGTGTTTTCTTTGATATTTTGGTTTTTAGGTAGTTTCCATCTGATTTTTTCCTTTTTTCTGCGGATGATTCGTTCATGAATTTTTAACATTTGCACCGGCTTTTTTCCCTGCAAATAAGGCCGCAGCGGCGGCCGCTGCGGCCAAAACAAGCTGCCCCACATCGCGGGTTTTGCATAGAAAACCTGCAAGGGAATTACCCGCTTCCGGCAGGGGAAAACGGCCTGTATTTGCGGTGCAAAAAACCCGTTTAGCAAAATGCCGAAGAGCAGAAAATTTCACATTTTCTGTACACTCTGGATAGTTTTGCACCTCCGGCGGTACAATCGGGACAGCAAACAGAAAAGGAGGTTTTGCATGGAGATCGAGATCCTCAAGCAGCAGTGCGGCGGCACCGAATTTGTGCCCCAGCCGCACCGGCTGCACCTTGGCGCACAGAACGCCGAGGGGGTGGACCGGCTGCAGTTCATCCTGCCCGCAGCGTGGGCGGGGTGCACCATGGCGCTGTATCTGCGCCGCAGTGATGGGGTGCAGCTGGCCGCCATTCCACTGGACACCGACGGCAGCGTGACGGTGGACCGCCGCCTGACCGGCAGCGTGCGGGGACAGTGGATGCTGGCCGCCATGGGCAGCGGCGGCTACACCGCCTACACCCGCCCCGGCAGCTACGATGTGTACGCCACCCTGCCTACGGACGGCGGCAGCGAGGAGCTGCCGCCCTCGGTGTACGAGCAGTTCGTGGCCCGCGTGCTGGAAAGTGCCCGAGCCGCAGCGGAAAGCGCCCGCCGCGCCGAGAACGGCGCAGCAGACACCGCCGTACAGGCGGCGCTGGCGCAAAAGGCGGCGGACAAAATTCTGGCCGACCGCACCGATGCCGATGCCTGCGCAAAGCGGGCGGAGGACGCCGCGCTGCGGGCAGAGAGCTACGCGCCCAAGGACGGCACCGTGCTGAGCGTGAACAGCAAGGGCGGCGCAGTGCATTTGGACGCACAGGATGTGGCAGCGGTGCCGCTCCCGGCGCAGCCTTTGCCCGGCGAGGTGGTGCGCATCCTCAGCGTGGATACCGCCACCGGCGCGGTACAGACCGACACCACCCCGCTGCCGGACCTGCGCCCCTATGTGCGCAGCGAGACCGTGCCCACAGCAGCCGTGCCCGGCGCAGTACGGGCGGACGTGCAGTACGGTGTTGCGGTGCGGGCAGATGCCACACTGACCACCGTGCCTGCAACGGCGGCACAGCTGGACCGCATGACCGAGGCCTACGCGCCCCTGACCCCGGCGCTGCTGCCCTACGGCGTAAAAAAAGCGCTGACCAGTGCCGCCGGGGCAGCAAGCTGGTCGGCGCAGGAAAAGGCGGCAGTGCTGCTGCAGCTGGGTGCAGATGACCGGTTTTATTCTAAGGCGGAGGCAGACCGGAAATTCAGCACGGGCTACACACTGCCGTGTGCCACCGCAGCCGTGCTGGGCGGCGTAAAGCCCGGGCGGGGGTTAACCGTGAGCGCGGACGGCACGCTGGAAGTGACAGCGGAAAACCTTGACACGGTGCTGGGTTTTAGTCTGGCCGAAAAACTGAAACGACTGGAAAGGATGATGGACATGGACGGAAAGCTGGTATACACCGGTGCGGGCACTGCGGGCAAGGCCGCAACGAGCCTGACTGTGCCGGAGACGGTGGATTACATTGTGGTGCGGATGGTGGCACCCACGGCAGAAAACAGCACGAACCCGGTTGCCGCTGCTGCGGAATACGGCAGTACCCGCATTGTGCGGGGCGGCACGGCGGTGGCCATGGTGGGCGGCACAGGCTATGACTACAGCAACGGTGTCAAGTGCAGCGGTGCAGCACCTGTGCGGATGAGCTTTGCAGCCAGCGGCGTGCTGAGTATCGGCGTTGTGAGAACGGACTCGAGCCTCAGCTTTGAGTATCCCTTTAACGTAGAGGGCTACCAGTATGTGTAAGGGTGGGGTGCAGCATGAATGAGATGACCATCCGGCTGGAGCGCAACGGCGCGGCAGCAGTGCCCGGCGGGCAGCTGCTGCTGGGCTACGCGGGCAACCGGGGCAACTACCGGCTGCGCATTGAGCAGTGGGGCGAGTGGAAGGGGCTGACGGTATGCGCCCACTGGCACACCCCCGGTGCAAGCGCGGCCACGCTGGTGGAAAACGGTGTGCTGACCGTTCCGGCGGCGGTGACGGCAGTGCCCGGCACAGGCTGCATCACCTTTGAGGGTACGGACGGCAGCCGCACTGTGACAAGCGCCGATGTGCGGTGCAAGGTATGCGCCAACAGCGGCACGGCAGAGGGCGCGATGCCTGCACCGGACACCCCGGCGTGGGAGGCGCTGGTAGGGCTGCTGGGAACCGGCGGCATTACCACCGCGGAAAAGCGGGAACTGCTGGCGATCCTACGGCTTCTGGCGGCGGGCAATGATGCAGCCATGGCCGCCTATGACCGCCTGACGGCGCTGTGGGGCACCACGCAGCCGGAAAAGCCGGAAAACAAGATGACTGCCCGGCTGAGCCTTGCAGTGCTGGGCAGAATGATCCTTGGAAGGAGTTAATATGAGCTATATAAAACAGAATTTTGTGGACGGCCAGACCCTGACGGCTGCCCACCTGAACCACATGGAAGCGGGCATTGCGGCGGCCGCCACAGGCGTAAAGGGTGATAAGGGCGACCCGGGCGAGGGAGTGAGTGAAATTGCGAAAGAGCTGCTGCTGAACCTGTTTGAGAATGCAGCCTACAAAACCAGCGATGCACAAGATACCCTGAATGCCTTGCGTGTAGAGTGGGGCAGAAGTGCACAGGATATTCCGGTGCAGAGCGTGAGCCTGAGCAGCAGCACCCTGACCCTGAACGAGGGCGAAAGCAAGACCCTGACGGCTACCGTGCTGCCCGCAAACGCCACCAGCCATGTAGTGGTGTGGCGCGTTGCACCTGCCGGGTTTGCCACGGTGGCAAACGGCGTGGTGACGGGTATCAAAGCGGGCAACTGCACCGTGATTGCCACCGCAGGCGGCAAGAGTGCAAGCTGTACGGTGACGGTGGCAGAGGTGGAGACGGCGCAGCTGCTCTACGACCTGCCCGGTGAAACGGCACTGACAAAGGGCATTGATACCGGCGTAAAGATGCTGGAGCATGCTGGCACTGAGACACCGCAGTACACCATTTTGCTGGATGCAAAGGCCAGCGACCGCTTTAACGACAAAGCATGGATCGTGTTTGTGCACTGCATGACCGAGACCGGCGATAACTTCAATCTGCCGGGTATCAACATCAATCTGAACCCCAACAACGGCACCACCAGTATTGCTTATTACGACTATTGCGACGTGACGCTATCGGACAGCGTTGCGCACCTCAAGACCCGCACACGGTACGTGATCCAGCTGGACGGCCAGAAGTATCGCGGCGGCAGCACCCACTGCACGCTGAGTGGCTGGAAGGTAACCAAACATACCCTTACGGACGTACCGGAGAGCCTGCTGATCGGTGGTGCTCCGGGCACGAATGGCGGCGAGATGACCCGCTGCTGGGACGGCACACTGTACCAGTGTAAGGTGTACAAAGGACTGCTGAGCGATACGAAGATCAACAAGTTCATTCAGGAGGGCACGGTATGATCTATGATGTACATGGTGATCCCCTCGGTACAGCAAGCGGCAACGTGCTGTACGGGAAGAAATATGTGGCCTGCGGAGACAGCTTTACCGCAGGCGACGCGACCGGCTACACGGATGCTGCCGGCAACACCGGCACGAACTCGGATTTTTACGACCAGAAGCTGAAAGCATGGAAAACATACCCGTGGTGGATCGCAAAGCGCAACGACATGACGCTGGTGAACGAGGCTGTGAGCGGCTCTGTGTTCACCAATATCACCGGGCGGCTTTCGCCGTTCTCGGTGGAGCGGTACAAGGCCGTACCGAAGGATGCGGACTACATCACCCTGATGTTCGGCCTGAATGAGTGTGAGCCGGACACGGCACAGGGCTTTGACCCGACCGCCATTGTGGGCACAAAGACAGATACCACCAACGCAACGGTGTGGGGCGCGTACAATATCGTTTTTGAGTATCTGATGAAGAACATCCCCTACGCGAAGCTGGGCGTGATCCTTGCGGACGGATGGATGAGTGCAGCCTACCGGACAACGGTGAAGGAGATCTGCGCCTACTGGGGCGTGCCGGTGCTGGACCTGAACGACGCGCAGCACCCGCTGCTGCTGACTGCACACAGCGCAGGACGCGCGGACGCCAGCCCTACGGCAAAGCAGCTGCGCAACGATGCCTTTCAACTTGCCCTCTACAACGGCCATCCGGGTCTGCGGGCGCATGAGTACCGCAGCACCATCATTGAGAACTGGATGCGGGGACTGTGATGCGGAAAGGAGGCAGAGAGATGATCCGAAAGTACAGCCTTGCCAAGGACGGGGCAAAGCTGCTTGCACCGGACTTTAAGGTGCGGGAGCTGCGCTGCCGGGACGGCAGCGACACCGTTATGGTGGACGATGCGCTGATGCTGCTGCTCCAGTGCATCCGGGAGCACTTTGGCAAGGCGGTGACCATTACCAGCGGCTACCGGACGGCGGCGCACAACGCGGCCGTGGGCGGTGCCAAGAACAGCCAGCACCTGCTGGGCCGGGCGGCAGACATCCGGGTGCAGGGCGTGAGCGTGGAGGACGTGGCTGCCTACGCCGAAAGCCTGATGCCGGACTGGGGCGGCGTGGGACGCTACCCGGTGAAGGCGGGCAGAGCCACCGGCTGGGTGCACGTGGATACCCGGGCAGACAAAGCCCGGTGGAGGAGGTGAACGCGATGACAAGCATCATCTCGGCCATCATCGCAGGCGCGGTGACCCTGATCGGCGTGCTGATCGCCAACGGAAAAAGCCAAGCGGTGACCGACACAAAGCTGGAGGAACTGACCCGGGAGGTGCGGGAGCATAACAACTTTGCCCGCCGCGTACCCATTTTAGAAGAACAGATGAAGGTGGCCAACCACCGCATCGCAGATTTAGAGAAAGAGAGGAACTGAACCTATGAACGATACCCATTGCAAAATTTCTGCCGCCACCCTGGCGCGCACGGCTGTGCTGGCGCTGGCACTGACCAACCAGGTGCTGAGCGCCTGCGGCAAGCCCATGCTGCCCATCGAGAGCGCCACCGTGGAGCAGCTGGTGACCACCGGCCTGACCGTGACCGCCGCCCTTGTGAACTGGTGGAAGAATAACTCCTTCACCCCGGAGGCCATCAAGGCCGATGGCTATCTGGAACAGCTGCGGGAAAAGAAGTAAAGGCTGCCGGGCAGACGGGACGATATTTTTGTGAATAGAGCAATGCCGGAGCGTCTGCGGACGCTCCGGCATTGCATTTTCACAGGGAGGATATTGAAGCCGTTTCCAACAAAAAACTCCTCCGGCAGGTTGCCGGAGGAGCATTCATTTTTCTATTCTAAACACGGATGCGCCGCCCTGACATGGTGCGCAGCCGGTCTTACTTCAGGAACTTTGCCACGGCGCGGGCGACGATGCCGCCCAGAATGCCGGACACCAGAAATTCGGCTACGCCCTGCACGCCGACCAGCAGCACCACGAACATGAAGGGGTTGGCAGCGCCCTTGACGGACACCAGATTCTGCACATAGTCGCAGCCGTAGAAAGCCAGCACGATGTAGCCCATGAAGAACAGGGTGTTCAGGGCGGGTGCGGTCATGGCGCTGAGGATGTAGCTCCAGGTGCGGGATTTATCCAGCTTCTGCAGGCCCTTGAAGATCAGGCCACAGCACAGACCCATGAGCACACGCATACCCACGCACAGGATAAAGGTGTTCAGCGGGCTGACCTGAAACAGTGCACCAGTCATGGCAGATGCGCCGGTGACGGCATCATAGAAGCTCACAGCGCCGAACACGCCGCCCAGCAGGGCACCCACGGCGGGGCCCATGGTGATGGCGCCCACGGCGATAGGCAGGGTGAGGAAGCTCATGTACAGCGGGCCCATGGGCACACTGCCCAGACCGACAAGCTTCATCACCAGTTCAATGGCCACCAGCAGGGCCACACGAGTCAGAGTCTTGGTATTGGTATTCTTCATAATTCAGTTTTCCTCCTGCTGCCGTTCCGCCCTTTTTGTCGGATACGGCGCAAACCTGCCCGCTCTGTGCGGGTTTTAGGTGAATATTCAAATCTTTGGAAGCGCGTAGTTGTCAGGGCGTGTTCCAGAGAAAAATGCGTTAAAATCTGTCACCGGGGAAGCGCACCCCGGCGCTGCGGCGCGCCACCGTGAGCACCCGGCTCACCGCGATGCTGGTATCCAGCATGCGGGCGCACAGCTCCTGATCTCCGGCGGTCATGGCGCGGTAAAAGGCCTCGAACTCTGCCGCCTGCCGGGGACGGTCCCCGTTCAGGTTGTAGTGCTCCTCCTTGCCCTCGTTGGGGTGGAAGGTCACGCCGCCGCAGTAGTTCGGGGTGGATTTTTGCAGAATGTAGCCCTTTGTGCCCTGAATGATGCAGCGGGCAGGGGCTGCGCAGTCCTTGGCGGCAAGGCTTACCGCCTTGAAGCCGCTGTAATCCATCATCAGCACACCGCTGGTGTCGATATTGCGCTCCATGTTGGCGGCATACACTGCCTTGTTGGGCTCACCGAACAGACCCACGATGTAGCTGACGTTGTACACGCCCAAGTCCATCAGTGCGCCGCCCGCGCACAGCGGGTCGAACACCGGCGGGGTCTGCCCGGCACAAAAGGCGTTGTACCGGCTGGAATACTGGCTGAAGCTGCACTGTACCATGCGCACTGTACCCACCCGGGGCAGCAGCTCCCGGAGCTTTGCGTAGTTGGGCTGGTACTGGGTGGTCATAGCCTCAAAGAGGAACAGCCGCTTGCGCTGTGCCAGCGCAGCCAGTTCCTCGGTCTCGGCGGCGGTCACCGCCATGGGCTTTTCCACAATGACGTGCTTGCCCGCCTCCAGCGCCACCCGGGCGTAGCGGGCGTGCTGCAAATTGGGCACGGCAATGTAGACCACATCCACCCACTGCAAAAGCTCAAAATAATTGGTGGTGTGCTGTGGGATCTGATATTGCGCACACAGCTCTGCGGCTTTTGCCGCCGAGCGTGGGGTGCTGCACACCGCCTGCACAGTAAACGGCGTGTGCTCCACAAGCCATGGCAAAAATTCCTGCACGATCTTACCCGTGCCAAGAATGCCCAGTTTCATAATGCTCTCCCTTATCCTCTTGTCCCCTCAGCCTACCAGCGTCTCCGGCTCGCGGCGGGTGCGGCGGTTGGGGTACGGGTGCTTTGCCCGGGGGCGTCCCTGTTGACCGTAGTGTCTGCCGCCGCCATGGCTGCGGCTGTGCTCCTGCGGGGCGTTCAGCTGGTACAGCAGTGCCAGCCCCTTCATCAGCAGCTCCGGGTCATAGGCCAGGGGGTGGCGGCACAGCGGGGTGACGTACTTTGCCAGCCCGCCAGTGACCACCAGCGTGGCCGGGCTGCCCAATTCCTCTTCAATGCGCTGCACCATGCCGTCAATGAGCACGGCGGTGCCCAGCACCGAGCCGGACAGCATACAGCTTTCGGTATTGGTGCCGATGGCTTTTTTCGGGGAGCCCAGATGCACCTGCGGCAGCTGGGCACAGCGCTCGCCCAGTGCGCGCAGCCCGGTGGAAAGGCCGGGGCAGATCACGCCGCCCCGGAATACCCGGTCCTTGTCCACCACATTAAAGGTGGTGGCGGTGCCAAGGTCTACCGTAACCACCGGCAGCGGAAAGTTTGCCGCCGCGTAGGCGGCATCCACCAGCCGATCCTTGCCTACAGCGCGGGGCTCGTCCACCCCCATGGTCAGCCCGGTGCGGATGTCCGGCGAAACGATGACCGGCTTTTTGCCGGTGTAGTGACGGGCGCACTCGGCCAGTGCCCCGGTGATCTGGGGCACCACGCTGGTGAGCACAGCGCCCTTAAAGCGCATGGGGCGCTCAGGATGGCGGCGGTGCGCAAAAATTTTATCCATTTCGACACGATATTCTGCAGCCGTGCGGGTGCGCACCGTGTCCATGCGCGCCACAAAGCATACACGTCCGTCCCGAATGCCCCCAAGGGCGACGGTGGTGTTGCCTATATCAATGGCTAAGATCATAATTCTGTTTTCCTTTTCAAAGTAAAAGAAAAGAACCGGTTTGCTCTTTGTCAAGCGTATTTTACCGCATTTTTGCTCAGGATACAAGTTCCCGGCAAAGATTTTGTTGTGCTGGTGGAAGTTTTGCATTATACTAAGGTAAGATATGTGGAAAAGAACTGTTTTTCCGGGAGGTAAACGAACCATGGATCTGAACGGCAAGTGCGTCCTGCTGGGCGTGAGCGGCGGCATTGCCGCCTATAAGATGGCCAACGTGGCCAGTGCACTGCGCAAGCTGGGGGCGGATGTGGAGGTCATCATGACCAAAAACGCCACCCAGTTCATCACCCCTCTCACCTTTGAGACCCTGACCGGCCACAAGTGCATGGTGGACACCTTTGACCGGGATTTCAAGTTTGAGGTCACCCACATCTCGCTGGCAAAAAAAGCAGATGTGATCTTAGTCGCCCCCGCCACCGCCAACGTCATTGCCAAAATGGCGCACGGCATTGCGGACGATATGCTTACCACCGTGGTGCTGGCCGCTAAGTGCCCAAAGCTGGTAGCCCCCGCCATGAACACCGGCATGCTGGAAAACCCCATCACGCAGGATAACCTTGCCACGCTGGAGCGGTACGGCTTTACTGTCATCCCCTCCGAAAGCGGCGTGCTGGCCTGCAAGGATGTGGGCAGCGGACGCCTGCCCAAGGAGGAAGTACTGATCGAGCACATTCTGCACGCCATCGCCCGCCCGAAGGATCTGGCAGGGGTACGCATCGCGGTGACTGCCGGCCCCACGCAGGAGGCGCTGGACCCGGTGCGCTACCTGACCAACCACTCCACCGGCAAGATGGGCTACGCCCTTGCCCGCGCCGCCGCCATGCGGGGCGCCGAAGTGACCCTGATCCACGGGCAGACCGCGCTGCCGCCGGTCAAGTTTACCACCGATGTGCAGGTGACCACAGCCCGGCAGATGTACGAGGCGGTGACAAGCCGCTTTGACGCCACCGATGTGCTCATCATGGCCGCTGCCGTGGCAGACTACCGCCCTGCTACCGTGGCAGACGACAAGATCAAAAAGAAGGAGGGCGACCTTTCCATCCCGGTGGAGCGCACCGAGGACATCCTTGGCACCATCGGCCCCCGCAAGACCCACCAGTTCCTGTGCGGCTTTTCCATGGAGACCCGGGATCTTGTGGAAAACTCTTCCGCGAAGCTTGCTAAAAAAAATCTGGACATGGTGGTGGCAAACAACCTCAAGGTGGCCGGTGCAGGCTTTGGGGTGGACACCAACGTGGTCACCTTCATCACCCCGGACGGCACACGGGAGCTGCCTTTGATGAGCAAGGCGGATGTGGCCGATGCCATTCTGGACGAGATTCTGCGGCGGCGGGCAAAGTAATACTGCCGGGATTTTGTTGTACACATATCACAAAATTCACAAAAAAATTATGGTTCTTTCCGAAAATTCGGCCTTACCTGTTTATTTTATGCTGCAAAAATTATATAATAAGAGTGTGTCCCCATATTTGGAAGGAATCGGTCTGCGCTGCAGCCGTTAATATTTGGAGGAGAGCCTTACTATGTTCATGTACTCGGATTATAGCCAGCATCTGCTGGACCATGTAAAGAAGATCCACTTTATCGGCTGCGGCGGCAGCGGAATGTACCCGCTGATCCAGATCTTGGCCGCCAAGGGCTACGAGCTGTCCGGCAGCGATGTGCTGGACGGCAGCATCATCCGCTACGAGCGGGAGATGGGCGTGAAGGTCAGCCTTGGCCACAATGCGGATAACGTTGTCGGTGCGGACATGGTGGTGTACTCTGCCGCCATCTCCAAGGATAACGTGGAACTGAACGCAGCTGCCTCCTATGGCATCCCCACCGTGGAGCGCAGCGTGCTGCTGGGCTATGTGAGCCGCCTGTACAAGCAGAGCATCTGCGTGTCCGGCACCCACGGCAAGACCACTACCACCTCCATGATCACCACTGCGCTGGAACTGGCAGGGCGCGACCCCTCTGCCGTCATCGGCGGCAAGCTGCCCCTCATCAACGGCTACGGCAAGGCCGGTAAGGGCGATGATATCGTTATTGAGGCCTGCGAGTTTGCCGAGACCTTCCTGAAGCTGACCCCTTACCTGTCCGTGGTGCTGAACATCGACAACGATCATCTGGACTACTACGGCAGCATGGGTGAGCTGAAGTTCGCCTTCAAGCGCTTTGCCCTGATGACCCAGTTCATGATCTTTGCCAACGCCGACGACAAGAACACCATGGACGTGATGTACACGCTGGATCGCCGGGTGCGCACCTTTGCCATCGACAACCACGGCGACTACCGCGCTGTCAATGTCAACGAGTATAAGCCCGGCTTCTTCGAGTTCGACCTGAAGGAGTGGAATACGACCGACACCACCCGCATCCGCCTGTCCGTGCCCGGCCGCCACAATATTTATAATGCACTGGCCATGTGCGCCGTGTGCCGCTTTGTGGGCCTGAGCGCAGAGCAGTGCGCCGAGGCTGCCCTGAACTTCAAGGGCGCAGGCCGCCGCTTTGAGGTGTACGGCGAGTGCAACGGTGCGCTGGTCATCGACGACTACGCCCACCACCCCACCGAGCTGCGCGCCACCCTGAACACCGCCAAGGAGATGGGCTACAAGCGCCTGATCGCCGTCCACCAGCCGTTTACATACAGCCGCACCAAGATGCTGTTCAACGACTTTGTGGATGTGCTCAAGATCCCGGACATCACGGTGCTGACCCCCATCATGGGCAGCCGCGAGCCCAACGACCCCACCATTACCAGCGCAAAGCTGGCAGCGCAGATCCCCGGCTCCGTGCTGGTGAACAGCCTGCAGGAAGCCGCCGACTGGGTAAAGCAGAACGCCCAGCCCGGCGATCTGGTCATCACCCTCGGCTGCGGCGATATCTATAAAGCCAGCAAGATGATGGTGGAAAAGGACCAGTAATTTTATTTAAAAGGGACACCGGACAGCCCGCAGGCTATCCGGTGTCCCTTTTTAGGTAGATTGTGAAGATACAGCAGCCGCATCAGGCTTCCTCGATGAGATCATGCGGGGCAAAATGCGCCTTGCCGCTGCGCACATCCCGCATGATGCCTTCCAGATAACGCTGATTGGCAGAGGAATAAAAGGGGTCTGCGGTCAGCTCGAACGGAATGCGCTTTTCCCGGGCGCAGGCCTTGAGAAAGATCGTGATAGCCGTGTTCATGCTCAGGCCGATTTCGTCAAAGGTCTGCTCTGCCTCATGCTTCACGGCATCATCCACGCGTACACTGATCTGTGCCATATCCAGCACCTCCTTCTTTCTTTGATTTTATCACAAGAGAAAGCAAAATGCAATCAAAATGCTTTCTTTTTATTGTATGCTTTTCACCCTGAAATATTCCCGCGGATAAGATCGGAAGAGCA
>ERZ506918.640-NODE-640-length-14573-cov-3.928916_pt1 | contig 14573 bp, 10 predicted proteins | sample MGYA00513975_ERZ506918 | MGnify/ENA metagenome assembly ERZ506918 | reverse complement strand
TACCCTCGCTTTCAGGGTGACTTGCATCAAGCGGGGTGAAATCGCCGAATGTTTTACGACTGCCCCTTCGGGCGCTAAATTTCCTTTCAATATAGCGATGGCTCCTTGTGCCTTGATCGGTGTATGAAAAGGTTTGATAATATCGCCAACCTTTACTCCTAGGGCAGGAAGATATTTATGGCAATTCTCATAGAAGCCGTTGAGTTGTAAATCTTTTAAGTTTTCTTCCAATGTTTTGCCGGTAACAGTCATGACGTCGAGATGGAGGAATTCTTTGATTTCTTCCATGATTGCCGGTACACCACCTGCATAATAGAAGCATTCTGCAGGCCAGCGTCCTGCAGGACGAACATCCAGAAGATATCTTGCATTTCTGTGAAGTCTGTCGAAGGTGTCTCCTGTAATCTCAATGCCAAATTCATGAGCAATTGCAGGAAGATGAAGCAGACAGTTTGTGCTTCCGGAAATTGCTGCATGTACAAGGATTGCATTCTCAAAGCTGTCCATTGTTACAATATCAGAAGGACGCATATTTTCCATCTGTGCGATTCTTACAGCCTGTCTTCCCGCTTCTCTTGCAAAAGCCAGAAGATCCGGACTTGTGGATGGCATCAGTGCTGTACCCGGAAGTGCAAGTCCCAGTGCTTCTGCCATGATCTGCATTGTAGATGCTGTTCCGATAAAGGAGCATGCACCACAGCTTGGGCAGGCATTACATTTTGCCCAGTCAAGCTTCTCTTCGTCAATTTCGCCACGTTCAAATTTGGCGCTGTACATTCCAAGCTGTTCCAGAGTCAGCATTTCCGGTCCTGCATTCATAGTTCCGCCCGGTACAAATACAGACGGAATATTAACTCTTGCAAGTCCCATCAGATTTCCGGGTACACCCTTATCACAGCTGGAAAGATAAACTCCTGCATCAAATGGTGTAGCATTTGCATGAATTTCAATCATGTTTGCGATCATTTCACGGCTGGCAAGACTATAATTAATTCCATCTGTACCCTGGCTTTCTCCGTCACAGATATCTGTGCAGTGATAACGGGCACCAAATCCGCCTTCCTCAGCAATTCCTTTACGTACTTCTTCTACAAGAATGTTCAGATGTCCACTTCCAGGATGGCTGTCTCCGTATGTACTCTCTACCATAACCTGTACTTTTCCCAGGTCTTCTTTCTTCCATCCTGTACCAATGCGCAGCGGATCAAGCTCCGGTGCAAGCTTTCTCATTTCCTGACTTTTTAACTGCATGATTTTTTCCTCCTGTAATTTTATACTGTTAGAATCAAAAGGTATTTTGACTCTGATATCATTTATTTTCGAATCAGATTCAGGCTTTCCAGCTTTTCTCTGGCGAATTCTGCTTCTTCTTCTCCTACACTTATTTCCACCTGCTCGAAAGTGGGCAGACTGAATACCCCAAGCATGGACTTGGCATCTACCACATATCTGCCACAGAGCAGATCTACGTCACCTCTGCAGCTCTCTGCAATCTGTACCAGATGTTTCGCGTCATACATATCTCTTAAATAAACCGGTATCTTTACCATTCTCTCTGCCTCCTATGCAAAAATCGAAATGACCAGGCTTACAATAAGTGCTGTGACACCGATCAGTGTCTCCATAATTGTCCAGGATTTCAGTGTTGTTTTCTCGTCGATCTCAAGGAAGGTTCCTACCAGCCAGAATCCTGCATCATTTACATGGCTCAGAGCTGTAGCACCTCCACAGATAGCGCAGCACATTGTTGCTCTGTAGAGCATACTGGTATCCATAACTGCAGGCATGGTTGCCATAATTCCGGATGCCATTGTCATTGCTACGATGGAGCTTCCCACTGAAGCTCTGACAAGAATAGCAATGAAAAATGCGATCAGGATCAGCGGAAGTCCGCTTTTCTCAAGAGCAGGTCCGATAATATTTCCAAGTCCAGAATCCTGCAGCATCCAACGGATCACACCGCCACTGGCAATAACCAGAAGAATCATACCTACAGGTCTGAGGGAGTGATCCAGGATTTTCTTTAACTGTGCACCTGAGAAGCCTCTGCGGATTCCCAGGAAATACATTGCAGCCAGAGTTGCAATTGTCAGTGCCAGGAATGGTTTTCCAAGGAATCCCAATACATCCTGTACGCCTGCCGGAAGGGGCATATATTTTGATAAGGTACTGAGAAGGATCAAAACAAGAGGTATGAGGATCACACCAAGTACCAGTCCAAAGGATGGCAGTTCTTTTCCGTCATCTTTGATCTCACCTACATTGGCAGGAAGCTCTGTAAAAATCTTATTTCCGATAAATCCGCCCCAGATAATACCGGAAACCAGCATACAGATCAATGCTGTAGGAATTCCGACCATGATCATGGTTCCCAGGTTTACGCCCAGTGCATTTGCCACCAGTACAGATCCAGCTGATGGCGGTACAAAAGCGTAACCACTGGCAAGACCTGACAGAAGGGGGATTGCATAGTACAGAGTTGATTTTTTTGTCTGCTTCGCAACACTGAATGCCAGCGGGATCAGTACCACAACTCCTGCTTCAAAGAATACTGTAGTTCCGATTACCAGTCCTGTAAGTCCCAGTGCCCATCCTGCTTTTTTCTGACCGAATTTATGGATCAGTGTCTCTGCAATCCTCTGTGCGCCACCGCTTACTTCCAGGATTCCTCCAAACATGGAGCCAAGACCTACCAGAAGTGCAATGCCCTGAAGTGTTTTTCCAACACCCTTTTCTACCGTGTCGGAAATCATGGTAAGGGGCATTCCTGCACCTGCTCCGATGATAATGGCTGAAATCATCATTGACAGAACCGGATGAAGTTTGAACTTGATGATCAGTACCAGTAATACGATGATTCCTACTGCTGCTGCAATCATTAATCTCATGGGATCTGCCGCAAAAGTTGTTTCTTCCATTTTTTCCTTTTACCTCCTTGATTCATCTGATGTTTTTCTACTTTCTTTCAAATACATCTGACCTATTTTCTGTTTTTCTTCTGAATTTACTCGTTTTTTCGTTTTTTTCCTTTCAATTCATCTGATGTATTTATCATATATTCTATTCTCCAAAAATGCAATATGGAATTTTATCTAAATTTTTGTATTTATTTTTGTGCATATTAGCACTTTGACATTCATTCTAAAACACCTTATCATAGAGATTAAGAAATTTCACTTTTAGAAACGGAGTAAATCATATGACGAATTCATTAGAAGAAAAAAGTCTTCCCCAGAAAATCTCGGAAGACATTATTTCACTTATATTAGAAGAGAACCTTCAGCCCGGAGACAAGCTTCCCAATGAAACAATTCTTTCCGAGCGTCTGAATGCAGGAAGAAGTTCTGTCCGGGAAGCCATGAAGCTGCTTGCTTCACGAAACATTGTTACCATACGTCAGGGTTCCGGCACTTATATCGCTTCTTCTCCGGGAATGGTAGAAGATCCTCTGGGATTTACCTTTATCGGAAATAAACAGAAGCTGATCCATGATCTTCTGGAGGTACGTTTCCTTCTGGAGCCTTCCATAGCAGCTATGGCAGCTACGAATGCAGAAGAAAAAGACATAAAAAAAATCACCGCTCTCTGCGATGAAGTAGAAGTGTTACTGAATAATCATGAGGATCACACACAAAAAGATATTGAATTTCACGCTGCCATTGCCCTGAGCAGTAAGAATGTTGTGGTACCGCGGCTGATTCCGGTGATCAACAGCTCTATTCCTCTTTTTGTGGAAAGCACCGGAAATACTCTGCATAAGGAGACAATCGAAACTCATCGTGAGATTGCAGATGCCATCGCAGCCCACGACCCGCTCCGGGCACAGGATGCCATGTATCTTCATCTGGTCTACAACAGAAAAAGGATTCACCTTGCCATGAAATGATCCGGAATTATGACATAAAAAAGTACTTCCATCTCCGGGAAGTACTTTTTTATAGCAATTCAGAAATACATCTGTCATTGACCTTTTTTTCTGTTTTGAGTTTTATCTTCATACATTCTGTGATCTGCCATAATGCGGATTTCATCGATCTTCTGGCTGTGTTCCGGATAAATGGCATAGCCACAGCTTGTATCAACGCTCAGCAGACGCCCCTCTATATCAAAAGGCCGGTCAATGACACTTTTTATTCTTCTGACCATCATCTCACAGAATTCATCATTAATATTGCCCTCCTCAATGATCAGGGAAAATTCATCTCCACCGATACGGAAAGCATAGTCTGTCTTCCTGATACATTTGCACAATCTCCGGGAAACCGCCTTCAGCAATCTGTCTCCCATGTCATGTCCATAAGTGTCATTAACAGGCTTAAACCTGTCCAGATCCAGATAGAACATGGCAAATTTTTTGCGTAACTTTCCATTTCTTTTTAATCTTTCAGAAAGATAACGTTCATTATAAAGTCCTGTCAGTGCATCCGTATTTGCCAGCTTCTCAAGTTCATGCTTCTGCCCGATATCCTGAGCGATCAACATTACTTTGGACAGTATACTACCTTTCCATTCCACAGGTATCACTGACATTACTTTATAAGAAGATCTGTCAAGAGTACAATATTCAAAGGTATACAGATCATCCTCAGACATAATAACCTTTCTCAGATGTTCCGGTGAAAGCAGATCATCCATCTGTATATTTATCTTTTCCGTAAGTATCACATACTCTCCGGACATACGCTGAAGAAGTTCCCTGTAATCACCTGTAGGATTATAATAAGACTCATTGTTCATCTCATAATATTCATATATCCCGCTGTCCAGATCACAAACTGCAAAACGCTCTACAATCCTGGTTACTCCCTGAATAAGTTGATCCATGGCGATGTTCTGCTTTAACATCGCTCTGCATTCTTTTTCCGTATTTTTCGAATCCGTCACATCACGAAGAAAAATCATGGCGTGTCTGACCTCTCCGTTCTCATCTGTATCTCCCTCCATCACTACATTCCGGATAATACGCAGCTCTCCGTCAAACACTGCTTTGCATTCCTGACTGAGTTCCCCGGTAATTTTTCTGAGTTCCTTCATAATATATTCCCGATTGTAAATCTGCGCAACCGCCTCTTTACTCTCAGGACAGACATAATTATTAAGAAACATCTGTATCAGTTCATCCCATGTCCGGCTTTTGTTGAAAATTTCCTGAAGCGAGCCCTTTACTTTCATAGATTCAAATGTATTTTCCTGAAGATCCACATAATATTCACACAGATTCATATCTGTAAAAGCCCGGTGAAAAGCAGCTTCCCTTGCTTCCTGATTCCGGGCAAAGTGATCAGATCTGACAGATAATACCCAGATTGGCCGTCCTTTATTATCCCTGGCATCTGCCTTCACAATCCTTACCGATATTGATAAACCTTTACTGTCTGTAAGATACAAGGTGTGAGAACCCTGTAAATCATGAAGTCCTTCCGGTGAAAATATATGCTTTTGCTCATTACAGACCACACTGAGCATAGAGCCGTCTGATGCTTTCATAAATTCATCAAGGTCATCCCACCCCAAAAGCTGCAGAAAATAGTTACTTACACTCCAGATTGTCAGCTTCTCATCATAATAACCGGCGACTGTTCCCACCGGATCATTCTGTTTCAGTACATATTCAATAGCTTCCTGAACTGAAGGATTAATATCCGTATCTTCATTTGCGACATATATTTCAATCTTATTCATTTTGTTAAGCATACACCTATGCTCTGACATGATATTCTCAACCTTTCTTTAAAATAAAAGAGAATAATGCCCGCTACAATACAACAAGACATTACTCTCTGTATAAATGCAACTGGCTGCCATTTTACAGGCCCTTTAGCTTTGCGCCGCAGCCTTTCGACTGTTTTGCCGATACTGTATCTGTGGAATTATACAGTTACCTGGTGTGCCAACAAGTTGATTTCTCGAAGAATCAACTTGTCGGCACACTGGTTTATTCACAGACACATTATATATATTATATTTTTCATTTCTTATTACTGTTTACCATTAATATTTCCTGCACCGCTGTTTATTTGTTACTGTTTACTCCGTTCTCAGTAACATTTATATGCTTTGTAAATCCAAATAACGACTTGCCTCTTTCAATCGTCAGGTCAGTTAAACACTAATTGCAATATATTATTTGCATATCCCCTGAATAATGTCAACTGCTATTTTCCTTATTTCACAAAATTTATTCCAGATTGCAAACGACATACATTACATTTGTCATAATTAATCCTCTGAAATATTAAGACAGGTCCGTATTTTACGGGATAACAACCAACTATAATAACTCCATACAAAAACAGATCCAATATCTTATAATCAAAGATACAGGACCTGTTTTTATTATCTGAAATTCAGCCTGCAAGATTCAGCATTTTTAATAAGAACAGCCAGCTCAGGCCATAATAGGTAATTACTGCAACAAGATCATTCACTGTTGTGATCAGCGGACCTGATGCTACTGCCGGGTCAATATTGATCTTCTTAAAGAACAATGGAATACAGGTGCCTACTGCACTGGAGATCAACATAGCCAGCAACAGTGCCACACCGATACATCCGGATACTGCATAGGAAAACAAAAGTGTTTTTCCTTTAAACAGATAAATATACAATCCAATCAGCGCAAAAGACAGAATTCCAAGAAGTCCGCCATTACACAGACCAATTCTCATTTCCTTCCACACAAGTTCCAGTTTCTGCTTACCTGTCAGAGATTCATCCATCAGCACACGAATCGTCACAGCCAGAGACTGGGTACCCACATTACCTGCCATATCAAGGATCAAAGACTGGAAGCACATAATGATCGGAAGTGCAGTCACCACCTTCTCAAAAATCCCTACCACTGAGGAAACTACCATGCCAAGTCCCAGAAGAATGATCAGCCAGGGCAGACGTTTCTTCATACTTTCTTTCAGTGGCTCCTTTAAATCCTCTTCTGCTGTCAGACCAGCCAGTTTCGCATAGTCATCACCCATCTCATCATCAACCAGGTCAATGATACTGGCAGATGTGATGACACCCAGAAGCTGATTATCGTTGTCAAGAACCGGAATAGAATCCTCAGAATAATCTTTCAGTTCTTCGATACAGTCATCAATATTCTCTTCCGCATATACATATGGATAGGAAGTCACCACCAGATTCTCAAGCAGATCATCCCGTCTGGCAATGATCAGTTCTTTCAGATTAATGGCCCCATAAAATTTCTGCTGCTCTGTCACTACAAAAATAGTGGAGATATTGTCATTTTTTGCAGCCTGTTCGATCAGACTGCTCATTGCCTGCTTAACTGTCAGTTTATCTGTGATCACAATATAATTTGTTGTCATGCGGCTTCCGATCTCATCCTCATCAAAGGATGCGATCATCTCCACATCACGTCGAACCTCAGGTTCAAGCAGATCAATCAGTATTTTTTTCTTTGTTTTTTCAACTTTATTTAATACATCTGCAAGAGCATCTGTCTCCATTCTGGATAAAATGGCTGCTGCTTTTTTCACATCCATTTCATTCAGATACTCTGCTGCATTCTCCTCATCTGTATATTCAAAAATATCAGAGAGCATATCTGTATCCAGGATACGGTACAGCTTGCACCGCTCCTGTACAGTCAGTTTCGGCATTACATCTGCCAGATCATTCTCATGATAATCCTGCAGCCTTTCTCCCATAACGGCCGGAGAGGTGTTGCTGCGGATGATCTTCAGAATTTCTTTGGAATAATCCTGTACTCTTTTCTCCATTCTTTCATCCTCCGTTTTTTTGCATAAAAGCACACCAAAAGAAAGCAGTCTGTTATTTATTACATTTTACTGCTATTTCTTCCATGCTTTTTCCAGCACAATAAACTGCAGGGTATTATGCCATAACCTGCTATTCATCCGCTGTCCGTAACTGTCCGGCATCTTCGCCGGATCATTACTGCTCAATATGTAATTGCATGATTCGGGGGAATTTCATAAATACAGGATAAGAAATGAAAAAGACATTCAATTTTTCACATACAGAAACTGTCAGATCACAGACAGTAAAAAACTTCTATTCTATATGCATACATGGAAAATATATGACTACAGCAGAACAAAAATGGCTGCCGTACTCATATACTCTTTTTATTTCAGATCCTGTGCTACTACTTCGCCCATGAGAATCGCAATTATCCATTCTGTTCCACCTGCCTTTTCTTTAAAATTTACGATTTCGGATATCAGACCCTGTTTTCGGGAATCTGATTTCTAACAGCAAATTTTATGCTGTTCCCTATTTTGAAACAGCATTTTTAAAATTATTTTCAATTTGCACAGTTATTGTAACCGCCCAGTAGAGAAAAAGCAACCCTGTTTTCTCATTTTTTACATTAATTTTTGTTAATGTTAACGATAAGTTTGCTTCTTTTATTCCTAAATGATAGAATATAATCAGAAATTTGCAAATAATAAGATTATTGCCATAAACATGCAAGACTATAATTGATATTCACAGGAGAAAAAATATGTCATTTATCAGTGTATTTGATGTTATGGGGCCGAACATGATCGGTCCTTCAAGTTCACATACCGCAGGTGCGGCGCGTATTTCCTATCTTGCCCAGAAAATGATCGAAGGCCCGTTAAAGAGAGCCGACTTCATCCTGTACGGCTCTTTTGCAAAAACTTACCATGGTCACGGTACTGACCGAGCTCTGCTGGGTGGTATTATGGGATTCTCTACTGATGATATGCGCATCCGAAATTCTTTTGATATTGCTCATGAAAAAGGTCTGAAATTCTCTTTCACTCCAAATGAGCTGGAAACAGATATTCATCCGAACACCGTAGATATCTGCATGGAAAATGAAAAAGGCCAGAAAATGACCGTACGCGGCGAATCCCTTGGAGGAGGCAAGGTCCGTATTGTAGATATCAATCACGTACAGGTAGACTTTACAGGCGAGTACAGTGCAGTGATCGTGATTCATCAGGACACTCCCGGCGTTGTGGCCTATATTACCAAATGCCTGAGTGACCGCAATATCAATATTGCATTTATGCGTCTGTTCCGTGAAAGCAAGGGAGAGATTGCTTATACAATCGTAGAATCTGACGGCAAACTTCCTGAGAATATCGTTCCTGCGATTCGCGAGAACCCGAATATTCATGAAGTTATGATCGTACAGATGTAAAGAAAGGAGGATTTTTATCATGGATTTTAAAAATGCAAATGAACTCTTAGCACTCTGTGAAGAAAAAAATCTTCCTATCTCAGAGATTATGCGTATCCGTGAGATTGAGCTTGGCGAAACAGCCTCTGAGATTGTAAATAAAAAAATGACACGAGTACTGGGAATTATGAAAGATGCTGCTTTCTCACCAATCAGACAGCCGGTAAAATCTATGGGTGGTCTGATCGGCGGCGAAGCCAGAAAGCTGAGTCTCCACGCTCAGGAGAAAAAAGGTCTCTGCGGAAATCTGCTTCAGAAGGCAATTACTTATGCTATGGCTACACTGGAAACGAATGCCTCCATGGGGCTGATCGTGGCCTCTCCTACTGCCGGTTCTGCCGGAATCGTACCGGGGCTGATGCTGGCAATGCAGGAACATTATCAATTCTCTGATGAAGAGATTATACGGGCATTATTTAACGCAAGTGCCATTGGTTATCTGGCAATGCGAAATGCAACTGTTGCAGGTGCAGTAGGCGGATGCCAGGCCGAGGTAGGGGTTGCATCTGCAATGGCTGCATCTGCTGCTGTAGAGCTGATGGGAGGTTCACCGAAAGAATGTACTTTTGCTGCATCTACTGTTCTTATGAACATGCTTGGTCTGGTATGCGATCCGGTCGGCGGTCTGGTAGAATATCCATGTCAGAACAGAAATGCTGCAGGTGTGGCAAACGCTATAATTGCCGCAGAAATGGCTCTCGCAGGAATCCCGCAGTTGATTCCTCTGGACGAAATGATCCAGACGATGTTTACCGTGGGCAAAAAGCTTCCTGCAGAACTGCGTGAAACTGCTATGGGAGGATGCGCTACTACGCCATCTGCATGTAAAGCATGCCATATATACAGTTAACAGGCTGACAAATAAAAAAACTGTCTCTGTAATGCACCTATTTTCTACGTATAATGTGCATATACAGGACAGTTTTTTATTATTTTTCCAGCTTTGCCAGCACTTTTAATGTAAAATGTGTATCGAAAAACTGAACAAAAGGTCCGAATCCAAATGCACTGACCAGTGTTCCCAGTCCGACGATTCCCCCTGCAAGCCAACACACCAGTGCACTGATCGCATCATTAGATACTCTGCACCAGAAATACGGAATTTTCGGCCATTTCTCTGTCATGATCAGAGAAATACTGTCATATGGTGCAACTCCCTGTTTCGGAAGCTGGTACATGGAAATTCCAAGGCTTGTTATGATAACTCCAATAAATACGGTAACCACCTGCATTGCCATCTGATCCGGTGCATCGATCACAGATGTGATCAAGTTATAGAAAAATGTAACAAAATATCCAAGAAATAACGCATTTATGATCGTTCCCAATCCGATAAGCTTTCTTCCCCAGATAATTTCTATTACAAAAAATCCCAGATTCAGAAGAATTAAAAAACGGGCATATTCAATTCCCACACATTCTGCCAGTGCCATTACCATTCCGCTGAAAGGGTCATTTCCAAGTCCGGAAAGTTTAAATATCGCAATTCCCAAACCAAGGATTATATTTCCAATCAACATTACGACCACATACTTCCAGTTTATTTTTCTGATCCATTCACTCATCTTTTTTTCCTCCGTAAAATTAACTCTTTCTATCATATCAGACAGTAAAATACTTTACAATATTCTTTCTGTAAATTGTTTTCCACTATTTTTAAACTACGTTACTGTTCACTCCGTTCACAGTAACGTACCCAAAATTCATTCCAGATTGCCTGCGGCAATGGAATTTTGGCTTGTATGTCTTGTGATTTTGGCATATTCATGCCAAAACACCTCGCGGGATAGTGGTATGTGAACAGTTACAAAACTACTTGATTTACTCCGTGAATGTGACTATAATGAGAAAAACGTATATAGGTGTATATACACCCTTCTATACATAATAAAAACAGGAGAAAATATAATCTATGGAAAAGTTAAAAGCATTTCTCAGACGTAAAGACATCGAAATCTCCATAAAACGTTATGGAATCGATGCCCTTGGTGCCATGGCGCAGGGTCTTTTCTGCTCCTTGCTGATCGGCACGATCATCAACACACTTGGAACACAGTTTCATATTTCATTTCTGACCACTGCTGTGGCAACTGTAAACGACACACAGTATACCGTAGGCTCTCTGGCATCTGCCATGAGCGGTCCTGCCATGGCTGTCGCCATCGGCTATGCGCTGCATTGTCCGCCGTTGGTGTTGTTCTCACTGATCACTGTTGGCTTTGCATCTAACGCATTAGGCGGTGCAGGCGGACCATTGGCTGTATTATTTGTTGCCATCTTCGCTTCCGAAATCGGAAAAGCAGTATCTAAGGAAACCAAAATTGATATTCTGGTCACTCCACTTGTCACGATCGGTATAGGTGTTGCCCTGTCCGCATGGTGGGCTCCGGCACTTGGAAGTGCAGCAATGAAAGTGGGAAATATTATTATGTGGGCAACCAACCTGCAACCGTTCCTGATGGGAATCCTTGTTTCTGTATTCGTGGGTATTGCACTGACACTTCCTATCTCATCTGCCGCCATCTGCGCTGCGCTTGGCCTTACCGGACTTGCCGGAGGAGCTGCTGTTGCAGGATGCTGCGCACAGATGGTAGGTTTCGCAGTAATGTCCTTCCATGAGAACAAATGGGGTGGTCTTGTTTCTCAGGGAATCGGAACATCCATGCTCCAGATGGGAAATATCGTAAAAAATCCACGCATCTGGATTGCACCGATCCTTACTTCTGCCATAACCGGACCTCTTGCAACCTGTCTGTTCAAACTTCAGATGAACGGTACTCCGGTTTCTTCCGGTATGGGTACCTGTGGTTTCGTAGGACAGATTGGTGTCTACACTGGATGGATGAATGATATTGCCGCAGGAACAAAAACAGCTGTCACAGGCTGGGACTGGGCCGGACTTTTGCTGATTTCCTTTATCCTGCCTGCAATCCTGTGTCCGCTCATCAACATGTTTATCCGTAAGCTTGGATGGGTGAAAGACGGGGATATGACACTTTCATAAGCAAAAACAGCTGCGTTACCTGTCAATTGAAACTGTTACTTGATAAAAATTTCAGCTAACAGTTTCAATGGTAACACAGCTGCTTTTTATTTTTTCACTTCCGTATATTGATTTCCTTGCGGATCACTCAAATTGTCATCCACATAAATTTTTCATCCCTTTGGAAATCGCCTTTCAGTGATAAGATTTTTATATTCGTACTTCTTCATCCATTTTAAGCAATGCACTCTTAGCCAGCTGATCTGCCTCTTCATTGTAGTGATTGCCCGTATGAGCTGCTATTTTACAAAAAGAAATCTTTACTTTCTTTCCTGCTTCCTGCATATGAGCAGCATATTTGCTGGTCAGAAGTGTTTTGGCTCTCCACACACCTGTTACCCACTTCTCTACACCTTCGTAATCATAGCGGATTTCCACAGCTGGATATTTGTTTTCTATGGCCCAGTTTACTGCAGTCATGGAACCAAGCATCTCTCCTGCCACATTTCGGATCGCGACTCCTGCAGAATCACTACCGCTGCCGGATTTACGGATTTCCTGTCCGTCCGGTGTAAGGATCACACAACCAAAGGCATATCTGCCAATACTTTTCTCGAAACTTCCATCTACATAAGCAATGACCATATTTTCAGGTACTTCCACGATTCCTGCCGCCTCTTTTGCTTTATCACCGGATACATTTCCTGTTGTCTCCATGTTCAGAAAAGCCAATGCTTCCTCTTTCTCTGTAAATCCCCGAAACTCAGCTCCTGAATATCCGCTTACTGCCTTCTGGCACTCCGCCCATGTAGCAAAAAGTCCTGTTTTATGTCCCTTGCGTACTGCATATATTTTCTTCTTTGCCATAAAATCCTCCTGAACAATCAATATTTTGACTCACATTACTTTACTATATTTTGGTTAATACTATATAATCTTTCTTTCTATCAGGCAAGTTATACAATGGAAATTTCTCAAAAAAATAACGTGCAGATACATTTTGAAATCGAGATAAACCTTCAAGCCTGAAGTTATCTGTCGACTTCGATGTTTCTGCACGTTTTTTATAAGAACAGATATTTTTAATCAATATCCTACCTGTAGCAATCACATAAAATACTGCATTATTCTTTATCTTATAAAGCTTTATAATACAGTTTCACAATATCCTGCTTTCTGGAGGATCTTGGATTTACTGCAATATTTCCGCTCTTCATGGCGTCATCTGCCATGGCATCCACCAGCATCAGTGGTTCGAATTCATCCTCATATGCAGGGATCGGACTGATATAATTATAAATCTTCAGATATCTGCCATGATCTGCCAGCGCATTATATTCTGCGATCACGGGAAGAAGAACTGCATTTGCCACTCCATGTGCTACATTAAAGAAAGCACTTACCGGATGGCTCATTGCATGTACATTTCCAAGTCTTGCAAATGAAAAGGCGATTCCTGCGAAAAGTGAACCGACAAGCATTGACTCTGCTGCTTCAATATCTCCACGGTTTGCAACGAAACGACGAATGTTTTTACCGATCAGACTCATGGCTTTCTCTGCCATCGCATCCGAAAACGGTGATGCTGCAGTAGAAATGTATGCTTCTTCCGCATGGATAAATGCATCTATTCCACATGCTGCTGCAACGCTTGCCGGAGCTGTTGTCAAAAGTTCTGCATCCAGGATTGCATATACCGGAAGAATTTCATAACTGAATACCGTCAATTTATAGTCTCTGCTGTGATCTGTAATAACTGAAAATGCGGTCACCTCAGAACCTGTTCCTGCTGTTGTTGGTATCGCGATCAATGGAATGATCGGTCCCGGAACTTTGTGGGCACCTTCATATTCTGTAATGCTTCCACCATATTTTGCAGTAACACCGACTGCTTTTGCCACATCCATCGGAGAACCGCCTCCAAATGCAACGATAAAATCTGCGCCTGCTTCTTTGAATGCTGCTGTTGCCTTATCCACTGTCTCAACAGAAGGATTTCCTTCTATATCTGTAAATGTATCAACAGAAATCCCTGCAGATTTCAAAGAATTTGCTGCCTTCTCCACAAGCCCCATCTTCGCCAGATGCGATCCGGACATAAGAAATGCATGTGAGCCGCCTGACTTCTTAGCAATCTCGGGAAGCTTTGCAAGGCTTCCCTTTCCTACTGTAATATTCTGTGGAACTGAAAAACTAAATTCATTCATTATTAAACTGTGCCTCCAATCAAATCACTTTTCTGCATCAATACACGATCAATTGCTGCATCGATCACTTTATCAAGCTCTTCTTCATCTGCCTCTGGCATCAGAGTTGCTGCATCCTCATCAGAGATGATCTCAACAAGTGTACCAAAGGACTCTTTGTATTTCACTTTACATACAACATAGA
>ERZ506918.624-NODE-624-length-14720-cov-4.977293_pt1 | contig 14720 bp, 10 predicted proteins | sample MGYA00513975_ERZ506918 | MGnify/ENA metagenome assembly ERZ506918 | reverse complement strand
GCATATCGAATTGAACGTGCGTATTCTTACGCAACTTGTTCAGGAAATCTTCTTTCTTCATTGAACTTTGAACTTTGAACTTTGAACTTTATGATTACCCACTACTTCACCTTTCCTTCTTTCCAAAGCTGATGAAAACTCTTCTTTGCAAACTCAGGCATGGCGTGACCGATGCCCCAGGCATTCCAATTGCTGAAGTGCGTACAGCATTCAGGAACCAGATTGACAAGCGGAGCAAACTTCAGGGCAGTGGTGTAGAGCGCAGGACGGTCGAAGAGATACTTCATACCATTCGACATCGCCTTCTTGACAGGATCAGCCTTACCCAACTTCTCCAGACTCTGACGCCAGACATAAATCTGAGAACCCGGTCCTACCTTGGAAGGACAGACATTATCGCATGACAAGCACAAAGTACATGCCGAAACATTATCGCTGTACTTCTGCGGATTCTTCAGCATACCCAGGTTCACACCGATAGGACCCGGAATAAAATAGGTGTAGCTGTAACCACCCGAACGGCGATAAACCGGACAGGTATTCATGCAGGCACCGCAGCGCATACACTTCAACGTCTGCCAGTGGTCCTTATCAGCGAGAATGTCGCTTCTGCCGTTATCCACCAATACCACATGCATCTCAGCACCCGGACGAGCCTGGCGGAAATGAGAGGTAAAGGCGGTGGTAGGCTGACCGGTTCCGCAGCGGCAGAGCAGGCGCTGGAATACAGCCAATGACTTATAGTCAGGAACCAGCTTCTCGATACCCATCGCAACGATGTGGAGCTTAGGCATGGAAGTGGTCATATCGGCATTACCCTCGTTGGTGCAAACCACGCAATCGCCGGTGGCAGCCACGCCGAAGTTGCAGCCGGTCATACCAGCTCCAGCTTCCATAAACTGATCGCGGAGATGATGGCGGGCGCAGCGGGTCAGATAAGTAGGATCGTAGTTTCCGATTTCCTTGGAGATTCCCTTCTCCTCGAACATCTGTCCCACTTCCTCACGCTTCAGGTGGATGGCAGGCATCACGATATGGCTAGGCTTCTGATGCAAGAGCTGGATGATGCGCTCACCCAGGTCGGTCTCCACCACGTCAATGCCGTGCTTCTCCAGAAAAGGATTCATCTCGCACTCCTCGGTGAGCATCGACTTCGACTTCACCATCTTCTTCACGTTATGATCCTTCAGGATACCGAGCACAATCTCGTTGAACTCCTGTGCATCCTTTGCCCAGTGCACCTTCACCCCACGGCTCTCCAGGTTCTTGGAAAACATATCGAGGTAATCGGCAAGATGGGTGATGGTGTGCATCTTGATTTCAGACGCATGCTCGCGGAGGTCTTCCCACTCAGGAAGTTCCTGCGCCATCTTATCTCTCTTCTGACGAACAGACCAGAAGGTAGCGTCGTGCCAGGTGGTCTTCTCTACGTTCTGCGTAAACTTCGCAGCTCTCTTGGAATGTTCTGTACTCATAATCCTGCAGCTAAAATTTGAACAACATGGATAAACTTGATCGGCATATTCTCCTTCTTGGCAATACCCGCCATGTGCATCAGACAGGAAGAATCCGGTCCGGTGACATATTCGGCACCCGTAGCCATGTGGCGCTTGATCTTATCCTCTCCCATTCGGGTAGAAACGGCAGGCTCCTCGATAGAGAACATACCGCCGAATCCGCAGCACTCATCCTTGCGTTCCGGCTCGTGGATGGTAATGCCTTCCACCATATTCAACAGGTCGATAATCTTGTTGAATGGTTTGATGTGACGTTCAGATGGCGATGACAAGCCCAGTTCCCGCACACCATGGCAACTGTTGTGCACACTCACCACGTGTGGGAATTTGCCCGGCACATGATCCACCTTCAGCACATCGTGAAGGAACTCCACAACATCCATGATCTTCTTGGATGAAATACACTCGTGCTTACCCTCCAGAATCTTAGGGTAATACACCTTTACGTAAGCGGCACATGAAGCTGAAGGAGCTACGATGTAATCGTAATCCTTGAACAGCTCATCAAATGTCTCTATGACCTTCTCCGACTTGTACTGAAAACCGGCATTAGCCATTGGCTGGCCGCAGCAAGTCTGTTTTTCGGGATAACCCACGTCTAGTCCGTAATGCTTAAGCAACTTGTATGTAGCCACACCCGCTTCAGGGTAAAGGGCATCCACATAACAAGGGACGAATAATCCGACTTTCATTGTTGTTATCACTTTATCTTGTAAGCTATTGTTTTATTATTCTCGAAACATTCTACTACATTTCTGTAGGCGCTGCAAAAGTAACAAAAAAATAGCAGAAATGAGACAATCCCGAAAGGATTTTTAAATAATTGATGTTATTTAACTGTAAAGAATGGCAGAAAATTTGGATGATTCAGATATTTAACGTATCTTTGCTGCCCGAAATAGTGTATCTTCCTTAGTAATCTGACTAAGAAACTAAATAGATACTAAACAAGACATTTTCAGAAGAGACTTTTTATTATTAAGAATAAACTTATAGTTAAATAACATGATGAAGAAACAGCTTAAGAAAGTCCTAGTTCTGGGTTCCGGTGCTTTGAAAATCGGCCAGGCAGGTGAGTTTGACTATTCCGGTTCGCAGGCTCTCAAGGCTTTGCGCGAGGAGGGTATTAGTTCCGTCCTCATTAATCCAAACGTTGCTACAATTCAGACAAGTGAAGGTATTGCTGACAAGGTTTATTTCTTGCCGGTGACACCTTTTTTTGTAACTGAAATTATCAAGAAGGAGCGCCCAGACGGCATTATGCTGGCTTGGGGTGGACAGACTGGTTTGAACGTGGGTACAGAACTTTACCTCAGCGGTGTGCTCAAGGAGTATGGTGTGGATGTGTTGGGTACCTCGGTAGAGGCAATCATGAACACAGAAGACCGCGACCTCTTCGTAAAGGAGCTCAACAAGGTTGACCTCAAGGTTCCAGTAAGCCACGCTTGCGAGAATATGGAGGAGGCTGTAGCTGCAGCACGCAACATCGGCTACCCTATCATGATCCGTTCTGCCTATGCGCTGGGTGGTCTCGGTTCCGGTGTCTGCAAGACCGAAGAGGAGTTTAAGGAAATTGCTGAATCTGCCTTCACTTTCGCACCTCAGGTGCTCGTTGAGGAGAGCCTGAAGGGATGGAAGGAGATTGAGTTCGAGTGCATCCGTGATGCGAACGACCGCAGCTTCACCGTTGCCTCTATGGAAAACTTCGACCCACTGGGTATCCACACCGGTGAATCTATCGTAGTGGCTCCTACCTGTTCTCTCACCGACGAGCAGGTGAAGATGTTGCAGGACATCGCCGTGAAGTGCGTGCGTCACCTCAACATCGTGGGTGAGTGCAACATCCAGTATGCTTTCAATGCTGAGACCAACGACTACCGTATCATCGAGATCAACGCTCGCTTGAGCCGTTCTTCTGCCCTTGCATCTAAGGCTACAGGTTATCCTTTGGCTTTCGTTGCTGCCAAGATTGCCCTCGGTTATACACTCGACCAGATTGGCGAGATGGGTACTCCTAACTCAGCTTATGTAGCTCCATCACTCGACTATATGATCTGTAAGATTCCTCGTTGGGACCTTACCAAGTTTGCCGGTGTAAGCCGCAAGATTGGTTCTTCCATGAAGTCTGTAGGCGAAATCATGTCTATCGGCCGTTCATTCGAGGAGATGCTCCAGAAGGGTCTCCGCATGATTGGTCAGGGAATGCACGGTTTCGTTGGCAACGACCACACCAAGTTCGACAACCTGGATGAGGAGCTTTCTAACCCTACCGACCTCCGTATCTTCGCCATCGCCCAGGCTTTGGAGGAAGGTTACACCATCGAGCGCATCGAGGAGTTGACCAAGATTGATCCTTGGTTCATCGAGCGCATGAAGAATATCGTAGATTACAAGCACAAGCTTTCTGAATACAATACGCTGGAGGAGATTCCTGCCGAGGTATTGCGCGAGGCTAAGGTATTGGGATTCTCTGACTTCCAGATTGGCCGCTTCGTATTGAAGACCAAGGATACCAACATGGAGAAGGAGGTGCTGGCAGTTCGTGCTCTGCGTAAGAAGCTGAACATTCTGCCTGCCGTAAAGCGCATCCCTACTGTGGCAAGCGAGCATCCTGACCTCACCAACTATCTCTATATGACATACGCTGTAGAGGGTTACGACATCAACTACTACAAGAACGAGAAGTCTGTCATCGTTCTCGGTTCGGGTGCTTACCGCATCGGTTCTTCCGTAGAGTTCGACTGGTGTTCAGTAAACGCCATCAACACAGCCCGCAAGTTGGGTTACAAGTCAATCATGATCAACTACAACCCGGAGACCGTATCTACCGACTACGATATGTGCGACCGTCTCTACTTCGATGAGCTTTCATTCGAGCGTGTACTCGATGTCATCGACCTGGAGTCACCACGTGGCGTGATTGTTTCTGTAGGTGGTCAGATTCCAAACAACCTGGCTATGAAGCTCCATCGCCAGTCTGTGCCAATCCTGGGTACATCTCCTGTCAACATCGACCGTGCCGAGAACCGCGGTAAGTTCTCTGCCATGCTCGACAAGTTGGGCATCGACCAGCCTAAGTGGAGCGCCCTCACATCAATGGAGGATGTTCAGAAGTTCATCGACGAGGTTGGCTATCCTGTGCTCGTTCGTCCATCTTACGTTCTTTCCGGTGCAGCCATGAACGTTTGCCACAACGATGACGAGTTGCGTCGCTTCCTGGAGGCAGCTTCTGAGGTTTCTAAGGAGTACCCAGTGGTTATCTCTCAGTTTATGACCGAGACCAACGAGATTGAGTTCGACGGTGTGGCTCAGAACGGTGAGATTGTAGAGTATGGTATTTCAGAGCACGTAGAGTATGCAGGTGTTCACTCTGGTGACGCTACCATGACCTTCCCTGCCCAGCAGATTTCCTTCGCTACAGCCCGTCAGATCAAGAAGATTTCACGTGCCATTGCCAAGGAGCTCAACATCTCTGGTCCTTTCAATATCCAGTACCTGGCTAAGGGTCGCGATGTGAAGGTTATCGAGTGTAACCTCCGTGCATCCCGCTCATTCCCATTCGTGAGCAAGGTATTGAAGCGCAACTTCATCGAGACTGCTACCCGCATCATGCTCGATGCTCCATATCAGAAACCGGATAAGTCTGCTTTCGATATCGACCGTATGGGGGTGAAGGCATCCCAGTTCTCATTCGCCCGCTTGCAGAACGCCGACCCTGTTTTGGGTGTGGACATGAGTTCTACCGGTGAGGTAGGCTGTATGGGTGATACTTTCGAGGAGGCATTGCTCAACTCATTGATTGCCACCGGCTACAAGATTCCTTCTAAGGATAAGGGCATCATGCTTTCAAGCGGTGGTGCCAAGGAGAAGGCTTCTCTGCTCGACGCAGCCCAGGCTTTGGTGAAGAATGGTTACACCATCTATGCTACAGCCGGCACAGCGAAGTTCCTGAACGAGAACAACGTGAAGGCTACAGCCGTAGGATGGCCTGATGAGGACCACAAGGATCTCCCTAACGTGATGCAGATGATTGCCGACCACAAGTTCGACCTCATTGTCAACATTCCTAAGAATCACACCAAACGTGAGTTGACCAATGGTTACAGAATCCGTCGTGGCGCCATCGACCACAACATTCCTCTGATCACCAATGCCCGTCTGGCTTCCGCCTTCATCGAGGCATTCTGCACATTGAGCCAGGATCAGCTTCAGATCAAGAGCTGGCAGGAGTACGAGTAATCGCACGCAGATTGCGCAGATTACGCAGATATTTATAAAATACGCCCTGTAAGGCAAGGCACAAGTTCTAGATTGTGCCCAAGCCTTACAGGGCTTTTTTTATTCCCGGCAATGAGAAAAAGAAGCCGAAATGATGGCTATCTCATTATTTTATTGTACCTTTGCAAACAGAAATAAGAATAAAGAATGATAGTTTGTATAGCAGAGAAACCTAGCGTGGCTAAGGATATCGCCCGAATCATCGGAGCTACCACGGCACGCGACGGTTATATGGAAGGTAATGGTTACCAAGTAACATGGACTTTCGGCCACCTTTGTGAGCTGAAGGAACCTGATGATTATACTCCAATGTGGAAGCATTGGAGCCTTGCGGCGTTGCCAATGATTCCACAACGCTTCGGCATCAAGCTCATCAACGATGAAGGCATCAAGAAACAGTTTGCCACCATCGAGAAACTGATGCAGGCTGCCGACAGCATCATCAACTGCGGTGACGCCGGACAGGAAGGAGAGCTCATCCAGAGATGGGTGATGCAGAAGGCGCAGGCAAAATGCCCCGTCAAGAGACTGTGGATTTCATCCATGACCGATGAAGCCATCAAGCAGGGATTCCAGGAACTGAAAGACCAGGGGGAATATCAGTCGCTCTATCTTGCCGGACTTTCACGTGCCATCGGCGACTGGATTCTCGGCATGAACGCCACCCGACTTTATACATTGAAATATGGTCAGAACCGACAGGTGCTCAGCATCGGTAGAGTGCAGACCCCTACCCTTGCCCTCATCGTAAACCGCCAGAAGGAAATCGACAACTTCGTTTCCGAACCTTACTGGGTACTCGCCACCATCTATCGCGACACCCAGTTTACGGCTACCAGCGGCAAGTTTACCAGCAAGGAGGAAGGCGAAAAAGCATTCAGTACCATCGCAGGCAAACCCTTCACGGTTACGGATGTAAGCAAGAAGAAGGGAAACGAGGCCCCCCCTCATCTCTACGACCTCACCTCGCTGCAGGTGGATTGCAACAAGAAGTTTGCCTACTCTGCCGATATTACGCTGAAGCTCATCCAGAGTCTCTACGAGAAGAAGTACACCACTTATCCTCGTGTAGATACCCAGTTCCTGACCGACGATATCTATCCGAAATGTCCGCAGATTCTGAATGGTGTAAGCCAGGCAAAGATAGCCAGTCAGCAGAAATACCTCCCGCTCATCCAGCAGCTCGCAGCCACCGGCAAGAAGTTGCCGAAGAGCAAGAAGGTTTTCGATAACAGCAAGGTAACCGATCACCACGCCATCATCCCAACCGGAGTTCCGCCAACCGGACTCACCGATATGGAGGCAAACGTGTATGATCTCATCGCCAAGCGATTCATCAGCGTGTTCTATCCGGATTGTAAATTCTCTACCACCACCGTATTGGGCGAGGTTATCAACGAGGACGGACCCAAACCGGAAAAGATAGAGTTCAAGGTGAGCGGTAAGGAGATTCTGGAACCAGGCTGGCGAGTAGTCTATGCCAAGGATGCGAAGAATGCCGATGACGACGATGCAGATAACGCCAACGGAAACGATGGCGGAAATGCAGGCGACGGAAACGGAAACGGCACCAAGAAGGAAGTGGTAGAAGAGCGAACCCTCCCCTCTTTCGTGAAAGGCGAATCGGGCAACCATCAGCCTACCCTGACGGAAAAATGGACCACGCCGCCTAAGTATTACACCGAGGCAACCCTGCTCCGTGCGATGGAGACAGCGGGTAAATTCGTGGAAGACGAGGAACTTCGTGCGGCTTTGAAGGAGAACGGCATCGGCCGTCCATCATCCCGTGCCGGCATCATCGAGACTCTCTTCAAGCGCCACTACATCCGCCGCCAGCGCAAGAACCTGATGGCAACACCAACAGGTATCGAGCTCATCGACACCATCCACGAGGAACTCCTGAAAAGCTGTGAGCTGACCGGTATCTGGGAGAAAAAGCTCCGAGACATCGAGCACAAGACCTACGATCCAGCCGAATTCATCAACGGCCTGAAAGAGCAGATCAACCAGATTGTCATCGATGTTCTATCGGATAACAGCAGCCGAAGAGTGACCATCATGACGGAGGAAGATCTCAAGAAAAAACCGGAAAAGAAGAAAACGGCAGCAAAGAAAGCAGAAGCCAAGAAGATGCCAGCCAAGAAAAAGGATGAAGCCGACCCAATGGTAGGCAAGCCATGCCCGCTCTGCGGCAAGGGCGTCATCATCAAGGGCAAGACCGCCTATGGTTGCAGCAACTGGAAATCTGGCTGCCAATATCGCCAGCCATTCTCACAGATGTAAATTCAACACAACAACAGCACGCCCTGAAAGGGCAAAAGCTCCTAGCCCAGGGCAACACCCTGGGTTAAGCATTCCATCTACAAGGTCGCCCTGAAAGGGCAAAAGCTTTGAATTTTTACTTTTGGGATTTACAATCTATCCTTAAAGTTGTTCAATATGAAACAAATAAGATTTTATCAAATCATAACAGCCTTTTGCTGCCTCCTTCTGATAAGCTGCGGCATTGACAAGAACCTGAAGAAGGGAGAGAAGTTCCTTTCTTTAGGCGAATACTATGATGCTGCCGACCAATTCAAGCAAGCCTACACCAAGACACCTCCCAAGGAGCGTGAAAACCGGGGAAAGCTTGCCTTGAAGATGGCACGCTGCTACAACAAGATCAATGCTACCCCCAAGGCTGTGAATGCTTACCGCAATGCCATCCGCTATAACCAGGCTTCACTCGATGACCGTCTGGCTTACGCCCGTCTGCTCCTGAAAAACGGCGAATACAAGCAGGCAGAAAAGGAATTCAGAATCCTCGTGGATTCCATGCCCGACAATATCCTAGCCCAGAACGGATTGAGATCTGCCCAGATGACTCCCGGCTGGAAAAAAGCCGGAAGCAGATATCAGGTAAAGAAGATGGATGTCTTCACCTCCCGAAGAGCCGATTATTCACCGATGCTCCTGGGCGATGAATACGAACAGCTCTACTTCACCTCCACCCGCAATGACGCACAGGGAGATGAACTCAGCGGAATCACCGGCACCAAGGCTGGCGATATCTTCTATTCAGAAAAAGACGACAAGGGAAAATGGAGCAGACCGGAAGCCATCGCCACAGGTCTCAATACCGACTATGATGAGGGAGCCTGCTGCTTCACGCCCGATGGCAAGGAGATGTATCTCACCCAATGCGTCACCGATCCAGCCTCTCCCCGATTTGCCCAGATCGTCACCTCTTCCCGTTCGGATGCTGCCTGGGGAAAGGTTCAGAAACTGGAAATCACCCAGGATACCTTGAGCACCTACGCCCACCCTGCCATCAGTCCTGACGGCGAATGGCTCTATTTCGTTTCTGATATGCCGGGCGGAATGGGCGGTTACGATATCTGGCGTGTGCGCATCACTCCTTCAGGTCTGGGAGGTGTGGAAAACCTCGGTGCCCCCATCAATACGCCGGGCGACGAGATGTTCCCTACCTTCCGCCCTAACGGCGAACTCTATTTCAGCAGTAACGGCCATACCGGAATGGGCGGTCTCGACATCTACATTGCCCGAATAGACGAAAAGACCCAGCAGTATAAGATAGAGCATCCCGGCTATCCCCTCAATTCTGAAGCAGATGATTTCGGAATGACCTTCGAGGGACCACACAACCGTGGCTTCTTCTCTTCCAACAGAAAGGATGGCCGCGGCTACGACCATATCTATTCTTTCAATAATCCGGAGATTGTCACCACGATGAAGGGATGGGTTTACGAAAAAGACGGCTACGAACTTCCTACCGCACAGGTGATGGTAGTAGGCAACGATGGCACCTACAGGAAACTGCCGGTCAAGGGCGACGGTTCGTTTACGATGCCTATCCATCCTAAGGTAGATTATCTTGTGATGGCTTCCTGCAAGGGATTCCTCAACCACAAGGAGGAGTTGCGGATAGATTCGGCAAAGGAGAGCAAGGAGTACGTGCTCCAGTTCCCGTTGGCTTCCATCTCAGCCCCAGTACTCATCGACAACATCTTCTATGATTTTGACAAAGCTACCCTGACGCCAGCCAGCACCCAGGCTCTGGATAAGCTCGTAGCCTTGCTGAAAGAGAATTCCCACGTAACCATCGAACTGAGTGCCCATTGCGATTACAAAGGCAACAGCGAGTACAACAAGCGATTGTCTCAGCGCCGCGCCCAGTCGGTAGTGGATTACCTCATAGCTCACGGCATCGAAAAAGATCGTCTTACCCCTGTGGGATATGGCAAGGAACGCCCGAAGACAATCCGCAGGAAGCTCACGGAGAAATATCCCTGGCTGAAGGAAGACGATGTGCTCACCCAGGATTTCATTCTCAAGCAGACCAAGGAGCATCAGGAGATATGCAACCAGCTGAACCGCCGCACCGAGTTTACGGTTCTTCGTACCACCTACAAGATGTTCGACAATAAAGGTAACCTGCAGAACCCGCCAAAGTCAAAGCCAAGACAAGAGAAAGTATCCGAAGACAACGGATATAAAACATTCTTCTACTAGCAGAAAGAGTTTTTTCTTATCTGGCATCCGCCACTTCGTTATATCCCCAGACCATCACGAGGACTACGATGCCAGCGAGCATCATCAGGAGATTCTGCGTCTGCGTGACAGCATCAGCCACATGGGTAAGGGCACGGGAACCAGTAAGCAGGAAATCTATCTTCATAGAGAAGAGCCAGCCCTGTATCTGCTCCCATCCCTGGCAAACCACAGCAGCCACTACGCCGACAGCCACACAGGCTGCCGTCCACAGATGTTCCAATCGGAGACGCTTAGCCAATGCCTGCTCCTGCTCAAGAGACAGCACGGTCTTTTCCGGCTCAAGACCCGGCAATGCCTGCATCACCCTATCAGAGAATCCATCATCCGGAATCTCCTCCATCCTGTTATCAGCAAAGAAAGCCTGAAGGAGCTGATCGTCTGTGGCGCTCAGCGGTTCAAGCTCCATACCATTTCTATTATCAATCATTTTATCGGTCATAACCATTATGCTTTAAGTAACTTGCAAGTTTCTGTTTTCCACGAGAGAGATGCGACTTGATGGTGCCTTGCGCCATTCCCGTCACTTCTGCAATCTTATCTATAGAGAGACCATCCATCAGCTGCAGCGTGATGCATGTCCGTTCGTTCTCGCTCAATATCCGTAGGGCATTGAGCAAATCCATCTTCAGTCCGGTATTCACTCCCTGCGCATTCTGCCGGGCAACCGCCGGTGTATCAATATCCTGTGTTTCCTTATGACTGCGGGTATAATCATACCACACATTATAAGCGATACGATAAAGCCAAGTGGAGAAGCTGGCTGTACCCCTGAAACCCGACAGGTGGGTATAAGCCTTCACAAAGGTATCCTGCGCCAAGTCGTCACTCAACTGCGCATCCCCCAGCGTCTGCCGTAGGAAGAACCCACGAACAGGTGATTGATACTTCTTGACCAGCAAGTCGAACGACTTGCGGTCGTGAAGCATCACCACCTTCGTGACGAGAGAAATATCGGATAACTTTTCCACTATATATATTAACTAATAACTGTTGTTTGATTTTTACACCGGAGTTCCATTATAACCTGTGCCCTGATCGCCATGGCGGTTTCTCCACCAATCCTTGATGGCTGGAAGCGAACCTATCAGGGTCTGTCCCAATCCATAGAAGAAGACCAAGGCTCCGATACCAGCCAGGAAGTCAGCTTCCCACCAAGCGAACATGGCGCACAAGCCTGCTCCCAGGAAGGCATTTCTCAATCCTCGCTTCACCAGATATTCATCGCTCTGCTTGTCTATCGGACGGTCGCTTTCCGGAACATTGATGCCCTTTTCCATCGCCATCTCCGCCAACTTCATCCGGTCGTTGTGGCGGCGAATCAGATATCTGATAACCAGGAACACGATGATCAGCGGAGCAAAGACAAACAGCAGACCGAAGATGATACAGAAGATGACGATAACAGACAACGCCCCGCCACCAAATACCGAACCGATGAAATCGAAAGGATCATCATAGTTGCCCAGACTATACTTGGAATGATAAGCACGGTTGTCATTGTCATCTACATCAGCATAGTCGGAAGTATCCGTTGCGGTTGTATCAGAATAGGCAGCAATCGCCTCATCATCCTGAGCTGCGGATGCCTGATCAGCTGTAGCCTGCTTATCTTCCTGCTTTGCTGCGGCAGGAGAAGCCTGCTTATCCACCTGTTGGGTAGTTGGATGATAACGATGTTTTGGAGCCGAAGATGCCAGAGATACCTGGGTAGCTCCGATGCTCATGATGAGCGCCAATGTTAATATCGCTTTCTTCATATCTAACAATATTTTTATAGTTTTACCTTGTTATTTATTATTTTTTCTATGTCTTAGACGCATCTCTTGGGAAATTAGTTGCAAAGAAACGAAATTTTTCTTATTTTTGCAAACAAAATCAAGAATAAAGGCATAAAATGAAGACATTACCAGAAGATTTCATCCAATATACCCAAGAGTTGATGGGCGATGAACTGTTCCAGCAACTGAAACAGGGCATCACCGAGGGAGAAGCACCTACCAGCATCCGTCTCAATCCTTTCAAATGCAAGGAGGGAGAAGATGCTGCGGGCGAACCGATTCCATGGTGCCCTTCCACCGGTCGCTATCTCTCCACCCGTCCTAACTTCACCTTCGATCCCTGGCTCCATGCCGGAAAGTATTACGTACAGGAAGCTTCTTCCATGTTCGTGGATCTGGTGATCCGACAACTCGTTCACGACCCCGTGATGATGCTCGATCTCTGTGCGGCTCCAGGTGGAAAATCTACCGCTGTACGTGCTGCCCTGCCGGAAGGGAGTCTTCTTTTCAGCAACGAACCGATGCGCACCCGCTCGCAGATTCTTGCAGAGAATATCCAGAAGTTCGGTCATCCCGATATGATCGTCACCAACAACTATCCACGCGACTACAAGAAGTCGAAGCTTCAGTTTGATGTCATCCTCACTGATGTTCCCTGCTCCGGCGAAGGTATGTTCCGCAAGGATGATGGCGCCATCAGCGAATGGAGCCTGCAGAATGTGGATAACTGCTGGCATCTGCAGCGTGAAATCGTAAGCGATATCTGGAACTGCCTGAAACCCGGCGGTCTCCTCATCTACTCTACCTGCACCTTCAATGCCCACGAAGACGAAGAGAATATCGCCTGGATCTGTGAGGAGCTGGGGGCTGATGCTATTGCACTCAACGATATCGATGAAGCATGGAATATCACGGGCAATCTCATAGGCACAGACATCCCTGTCTATCGTTTTCTCCCAGGCAAGACCCGCGGAGAAGGCATCTTCCTCGCTGTACTCAGAAAAGAGGGAGAACCGGAAATGGAGAAGGAAGATAAAAAGAAGAAAAAAGACAAGAACAAGGATAAAGGAAAGAATAGAGGAAACAAGGGAAAGAGTCTGCAGGTTCCAACAGACTGGCTGAAGTCTTCCGACTATGAAACGATAGCCGAAGACGATAACTTCTATGCCATCCCAAGCCGATGGAAAGCCATCTATGAGGATGCTGCCAGAAACCTGAAGGTGATATATGCCGGCATCAAACTGGGAACAAGCAAGGGCAAAGACATCATTCCCGACCAGAGTCTGGCACTCTCCACCGAACTCAACACTGAGGTTTTCCCACAGGTAGAACTCTCCTACGAGGATGCCATCCGCTACCTGCGCAAAGAGGCTGTGAATCTTCCTGCTGACACCCCCAAAGGCTACGTGCTCGTAACCTATCAGCAGATGCCTCTGGGCTGGGAGAAGAACATCGGCAACCGTGCCAACAACCTCTATCCTCAAGAGTGGAAGATCAAAAGCAGCCACGTGCCGGAAAAGCAAGAAGTGATTAACATTTAACATTAAAAGAAATGCTCAGCATCATCGCCTGTATATCCAAAACAAATAGAGCAATCGGCTATGAAAACCGATTGCTCTATCATATTCAATCCGATATGACCCGCTTTCGCGAACTTACCACGGGGCATACCATCGTGATGGGCAGAAAGACATTTGAATCTCTCCCCAACGGCGCTCTTCCCCATCGCCGCAACATCGTTGTCTCTAAAAGTATGAAAGAGATAGATGGGGGCGAAGTATATCCTACCCTGGAAGAAGCACTCAGGGCTGCGCAAGGCGACACCTTGTCTGCCCCCAAGGAAGATGCAGGAATAGCCAGTCCGGAAGAAATCTTCATCATTGGCGGAGAAAGCATCTATCGCCAGGCTCTTCCTGCAGCCAGGAAACTCTATCTCACCATCGTAGATAAGGAGCCGGAACAGGCAGATACCTTCTTCCCTGCCATCGACAGTTCTGCCTGGGAAGTGACGGAAAAAGAAATGAGGAATGAAAACGGATTGTCGTTCTCATTCCTCACCTATATCAGAAAATAAATTCGACCAGTACGGTTGAATAAATTCTTATTCTTCTGTTGTTTCATCTTCCTCATCAGAAACCTGCTGGATATCCTTCAGAGAGAGCTGACGGTCGATGGCTGCATTGAAGGAGATGATGGTCTCGCTTCTGGAAAGACCCAATGGCTGCAACTTATCGTGGATAATCTCCAGGAGATGGTGGTTGTTGACTGCATAAATCTTGATGAACATATCAAAACCGCCCGTAGTATAATGACACTCTACTACCTCAGGAATCTTCTTGAGTTCTTCTACCACCTGATCAAACTTCTCAGGTTCCTTGAGGAACAATCCCATATATGCACAGGTTTCGTAACCAATCTTCTCTGGATCGATAACAAATTGAGAGCCTTTAATAATGCCAAGGTTAGTGAGTTTAGCAACACGCTGATGAATGGCAGCACCGCTTACATTACAAGCACGTGCTACTTCCAGAAATGGAATTCGGGCATCCTGAGAAATCAGCTTCAGAATCTGCCTATCTAATGAATCTAATAC
>ERZ506918.623-NODE-623-length-14775-cov-5.281522_pt1 | contig 14775 bp, 20 predicted proteins | sample MGYA00513975_ERZ506918 | MGnify/ENA metagenome assembly ERZ506918 | reverse complement strand
TGCGCCACCCGGTCCAGCAGGGACTTGATGTGCAGGTCGTCCGGCCCCACATGGTCCATGGCGAACAGGGATATCTCCTGCGGCTTCTCTGCACCGCAGGCGGTGAGTGCCAGCGCCGTCAGGCAGGCCAGCAGCAGGCAGGTAAGGCGTTTCACAGCTCCCGCCGCCCTTCCAGCGCCCGCATCAGCGTGGCATCGTCGGCAAATTCCAGATGGCCGCCCACGGGGATGCCATAGGCCAGCCGCGTGACCTCTACGCCGAAGGGCTTCAGCAGCCGGGCAATGTACAGCGCCGTGGCCTCGCCCTCGGTGTCGGGATTGGTGGCCATGATGACCTCCTCCACGCCGCCCTGCGCCACCCGGTCCAGCAGGGACTTGATGTGCAGGTCGTCCGGCCCCACATGGTTCATGGGGGACAGCACACCGTGGAGGACGTGGTAACGCCCCCGGTATTCCCGGCTGCGCTCAATGGCGATGACGTCACGGGGGTCTGCCACCACGCAGATGGTGGCGTCGTCCCGCTTGGCGTCGGCGCAGATGGGACACAGACCTCCGGCGGTCAGGTTTTGGCACACGGGACACAGCGTGACGCTGCGCTTGGCGTCGGTAATGGCGTCGGCAAAGGTCTGCGCCTCCTCGGTGGGCAGGCTCAGCACATGAAATGCCAGACGCTGGGCGGATTTATAGCCCACGCCCGGCAAGCGGGCGAACTGCTCCACTAATTTTTCCAGCGGTGCGGGAAAATACTCCATACTTCCTTATCCTCTCAGCTCAGCGATACGGGCGGGAATGTCCTCCGCCTTGTATACGGCGGAGCCGGCCACCAGCACGTTGGCGCCGGAGGCGATGCACAGCTTACAGGTCTGCCCGTCCACGCCGCCGTCCACCTCCAGCTCGCAGGCGGGGTTCATGGCGTCGATATAGCCCCGGATGGCCTGCACCTTGGGCATCATGTCCGCCATGAATTTCTGGCCGCCGAAGCCCGGCTCCACGGTCATGACCAGAATCAGCTCCACCTTGTCAATAAAGGGCAGTACGGCGCTGGCAGGGGTCTTGGGTTTCACCACCACACCGGCCTTTTTGCCCTTGGCGTGGATCTTGTCGATGGCGGCGAGGATGTTCTCCTCGGTGTCCGCCTCCACATGGCAGGTGATCAGGTCGCCGCCGGCGTCGCAGAACTGCTCCACATAGCGAACAGGGCGGTCGATCATCAGATGGACGTCCAGCGGCAGAGTGGTGGTGGGGCGGATGGACTTCACCACGGGGATGCCGATGGAGATATTGGGTACGAACAGACCGTCCATCACGTCCACATGGACGTAATCAGCGGAGGAAATGGCGGCGATGTCGCGGGCCAGATGAGCAAAGTCTGCGGATAGGATGGAGGGGGCGATCTTGATCATGGAGCAACTTCCTTTCGGCCGCACGGCGGGCGCCGGGGCGGCATAGTATAAAACGTGCAGGCGGCCGCATATCTGTGCGGAAAGCGCAGCCGGTTTCGCCCGCCGACGGACTGCCTGCTGTGCGCCCGGACGAAGCCGGCTCTGCCGGCTCGTCCGGAGCGGATACGATATTTATCCTATTATACACGGTGCGGTGTGGGTTTGCAAGGCTGCCGGACGCCCTGTGCAAATTTGTCCAATTTGTGAATTTTCCATAAAGGGGCTTTACCTTTGCGGGCTTTTCCTGTAAAATGACGCCTTGAGATAACACGGCAGGGGGACGGTCTTCCGTATGAACTTTCTGAAAAAAATCGGCAACGCGCTGGCGCGTTTCATGTACGGACGCAACGGCGCGGATCAGTTGGGACTGACCACCATCTGGGCAGTGCTTTTGCTGGATGTGGTCAATATGTTTATCCGGCAGCAGACCGTTCACCTGATCATCAGCTTCCTGTCCACGGTGCTGCTGGTCATCGCGGTCTACCGCGTGTTCTCCCGGAATCTGCAAAAGCGCCGGGCGGAGAACGCCCGCTTTCTGGAGAAGGTGTGGTGGCCGATCAAGCGCCGCGCTGCCGGTAATAAGCAGCAGCGGACGGACAAGGAGCACAAGTATTTCACCTGCCCCAACTGCCGGACGGTGTGCCGCGTGCCGCGGGGCAAGGGGAAGATCGTCATCACCTGCCCCAAGTGCGGCAGCGAGATCCACGGCAAAAGCTGAATAAGTTGACATAAAAGCAGCCCTCCGGCGTGAGCCGGAGGGCTATTTGTATGTGGTGCTGCGGGGGGGATCACAGCACCTTGCTGAGGAAGTCCTGAAGCCGGGGATCCTTGGGGTGATCGAAAATATCGGTGGGAGCCCCCTCCTCCAGGATCCTGCCGTCAGCCATGAATACCACCCGGTCGGCCACCTCCCGGGCAAAGCCCATCTCGTGGGTGACGACGGCCATGGTCATGCCGTCCTTGGCCAGATCCCGCATGAGATCCAGCACCTCGCCCACCATCTCCGGGTCCAGCGCGGAGGTGGGTTCGTCGAACAGCAGTACCTCCGGATCCATAGCCAGCGCCCGGGCAATGGCTACCCGCTGCTTCTGGCCGCCGGAGATCTGCCGGGGCTTTGCGTTGATGTAGGGTGCCATGCCCACCTTTTCCAGATAGGTCATGGCATGCGCCCGGGCTTCCTCCCGGCTCCGCTTCAGCACCTTCACCTGACCGACCATGCAGTTTTCCAGCACCGTCATATTGTTGAACAGATTGAAGGACTGAAACACCATACCCACATGGGCGCGGTAGGCCGGCGCGTTGATGCCCCGCCCGGCCACGTTCTTGCCGTGGTAGCAGACCTCGCCGGAGGTAGGGGTTTCCAGCAGGTTGATGCACCGAAGCAGCGTGCTTTTTCCGGAGCCGGAAGCGCCGATGATGGAGGTCACGTCGCCTTTGGCTACGGTAAAGTCAATGTCCCGGAGCACCTCGTGGCTTCCGAAGGACTTGGAAAGGTGGTTGACCTGTAAAATCACGTCTTCCATATTAATATTCTCCTTTCGGTCTTCCGGAATCAAACTCGCCGCTGCGCTCGTCGAAGGGCGTCTTGCGGCTGGGGTGGGAATAGGTACCGGCGCTCATGGCCAAAGAGTCCGTACTGACCAGCTCGTAATTGTCGCTGCCGTCCAGCCGCTTTTCAAGCCAACGCAGCAGGAAAGACGCCGCCAGCGTCAGCATCAGATACCCCGCCATCTCGATCACGGCTGAGGGAAAATACAGCAGATTGACGCCCACAATGTTCCGATGGGTGGCAAAAAACTCCACGAAGCCGATAACGAACATCACGGAGGTGTCCTTGATGTTGATAATAAAGTTGTTGCCGATCTGGGGGATGATGTTCCGCAGCGCCTGAGGCATGATGACGTTCACCATGGTCTGCACATGGGTCATACCGATGGCTTTCGCGCCCTCGGTCTGGCCGGGGTCAATGGAAATAATGCCGCCCCGGACGGATTCGGCCATGTATGCGCCGGTGTTGATGGACACCACGATGATGGCTGCCACCCAGATGCCGCCCATTCCCTTGAAGGCCACCGCGCCGTCGGTGAAGTAGGGCAGACCGTAGAAGATGAACACCGCCTGTAAGACCATGGGCGTTCCCCGGAACACCTCCACGTAAATCCGGATCAGCGCCCGCAGCAGCTTCAGGAAGAAGCGCTTGACCGGTGGGTCCTGCCGGGTGTAGGGAATGGTGTTGAGAATGCCGCACAGCAGGCCGATCACGCAGCCGATCAGGGTCGCGACCACCGCCAGAACCAGCGTGTTCCGGATACCGGTAAAATAAGCGCCGGAGTACGTCTCCCACAGCTTCCCGATGTCGGTCGTGAGTTTTGCAAGCTTATCCATGAGGCACCTCAGATCGCGGGCTGAACGGCAATCGCCTCGTTCATGATCTGGTTCATGTCCTCCACGGTCATTCCGCTGAGGACCGCATTCATGGCATCCAGCAGGGTGGCGTTGCCCTTGACCACGGAGATACCGATGTTGATCTCACCGGCGTCTACCTGAAAATTGTCCTCGCTGCCGGAGAAGTCCAGAATCACCAGATTGTCGTAGGTGGCGCAGGCGCCCATAGCGGTGGGCATATCGGTGCAGATGTAATCCACAGTGCCGGAGGTGACGGCCATGACCATGGCCGGAGCCGTTTCGGAAGCGGGCATCAGCTGCGCGCCCTCGATCTGGGGCAGGCAGGTGTCATACCAGATGGTGCCGGTCTGAGCGGTGCACGAGCCGGAAAGCTGGGAAATGCCGGTGGCGGAGGCCAAGGGGCTATCCTTCCGGGTGACGCAGACGATGGAAGCGTAGAAGTAAGGGCCTGCCATGTCAACTTCCTGAAGCCGCGTCTCGGTCATGGACTGACCGGCAATGACGGCGTCCAGCTGACCGGCGTTCAGCGCGGGAACCAGACCGTCCCAGCCGATGGCCATAATCTCCAGCTCCCAGCCGTTGGCCTCGCAGATCTTCTTGGCGATCATGACGTCATAGCCGTTGGCATAAGCGCCGGGGTTGTTGGCGATGGGAACAGCGCCGTTGGAGTCGTCCATCTGGGTCCAGTTGTAGGGGGCGTAGGCACACTCCATGCCCACGGTGAGCACGCCGTCCTCCACGCCGGCGAGAACCACGGAACTGGCCGCAGTGGGTGCGGCGGAAGCGGCGGAAGCGGCGGAAGCAGAACTTCCACAGGCGGTCATGGACAGGACCATAAGTACGGACAGGATAACGGATACGAACTTCTTCATTTTGGGATCGACCTTTCTTTTTGCGTTTTCGCATTTTGGAATAAAAAATGAACCGCTTTGGAAAGCGGTCCATGGAAATGCGGAAAACCCAAACAAGAAAAAGGATGATCCGAACAGCCAATGATAGCGCTTCACAAAGATTTTTTGTGACAGTCCGGCAGATGTTCTCTGACGACCCAGTATGAAAAACCCGGGCAGATTTCCCACACTTCGGCGGTGATCCCTTTCTCCTTCGGCGGCTGCACGACCTTGCCGGAGGGTACTGATGAGTACCGCGCCTCTATCAAGCGATTCAATTTTGAGTGTATCCTAGCATCGCGGTTTCCGATTGTCAATAGCTTTTTCGGTGCATCCGCGTTTTTTGTATAATCTTCCAAATCAGAAGCGAACCCTGCCATTCCATTTCGGCGAATCCGGCACATGTCGCCCATCTGTGCGCGAATCCCGGCTTGACATTTGTCCCTTCTCCCGGTAAACTGGTTCTATCAAATATACGGAGGAAACAGCGATGGATCACAGGGAATTGGCGGCGGAGCTCTTTTTATCCGACAGCAACTGCGCCCAGGCGGTGCTGGAGGCCTTCGGCGACGTAACGGGGCTTGAAAAGAGCTTCGCAGCGAAGCTGGCGTCCTCCTTCGGCGGCGGCATGGGGCGGATGCGGGAGGTCTGCGGTGCGGTCAGCGGGATGCTGATGGTGGCGGGGCTTCTGTACGGCTATGACGACCCCGGCGAGAACGACGTGAACAAAAAAGCCCATTACCGGCTGGTGCAGACCCTGGCCGGACAGTTCCGGGAGGAGATCGGCAGCATTATCTGTCGGGAAATTCTGAACAACCCTCCTTCCGACCCCAACCCCACGCCCCGCACGGCGGAATTTTACAAGACCCGTCCCTGCGCCCATATGGTCATGACTGCGGCGGGCATTCTGGACGATTACATTGCGGAGCACCCGGTCACGGAGCAGCAGCTATGAACGACTTTATCTACAATCAGCACGACATTCCCAAGGAACAGTACCGCTATGGTCTGCGTGCCTCGGCGGACGTTGGATGCGGATGGGTCGCCACCTGGAACGCCCTGCAAATTCTGGGGTACAAAACGGACATCCCGGCGCTGATCCGCTACTACGAATGGCAGCTGCCCCTGATCCACGGCAATACCGGCACCTCCTTCTGGGGGCCTGCGGTGTGCTTCCGGAAGTGGGGCTTCCCCGTGAAGATCGTCGTGGACACCAAACGTTTCGACGAGGCGGCAAAAAACGCGGACGCCTGCATCCTGTTCTACCACTGGCGGAATAAATACCGCTTCGGCGCGCACTTCGTGGCGCTGCGCAACACAGACGAGGGATTCATCGGCTACAACACCTACCGCAACTCCACCAGCGCGGACAACTACGGCGGCAGCCTTGCGGAGTTCCTCCGCAAACGCAAGTATTTTGGCGCCGTCCTGCTGGCCATCAACCGAAAATGAGCAGAACTACCTCGGCAAAACGTAGAAAAAACCAGCGAAAATTTGTGAACATTTCACAGTTCACCCCGAACGTCCCATGGGACTTCCCTTTTCCCGGAAATCCGCCGCTTGCATTCGGTGGGAAAGTGTGATATCCTTATCAAAAGGAGATGAGCCGAATGACTGTCCGGGAATCGGGTGAAATGTATCTTGAGGCTATACTGGTTTTGGCGAAGAAAAGCGGGTATGTCCGCTCCATTGACGTCAGCGAATATCTGGGGTATTCCAAGCCCAGCGTTTCCCGCGCGATGGGCATCCTCCGGGAGGGCGGGTATATCCTCATGGAAAAAGACGGCGCGATCACGCTGACGGATTCCGGGAAAAAGCTGGCGGAGACGATCTACGAGCGCCACACGGTGCTCTCGGAGCTGCTGATCCGTCTGGGTGTGGACGAAAAGACCGCCACCGACGATGCGTGCCGGATCGAGCACGTCATCAGCGACGAGTCGTTCCAAGCCATCAAGCAGTACTATTACCAGCACAAAAAGTAAAAAATTCAGGCGGCGCTTAAAAGCGCCGCCTGAACGTTCCTATGGGGTCTGCCATGTCAGCCCAGCAGTTCCTCGATCTCCGCCTTCGGCATGTAGCCGATGGCCTTGTTCATGACCTTGCCGTGTTCCACGATCACCAGCGTGGGGATGCTGGCGACGCCGAATTCCATGGCAAGCTCCACTTCCTCGTCCACGTTGATCTTGCCCACGGCGATATCCTCCCGCTCCTGAGCGATCTCCTCCACAATGGGGCCGACCATCCGGCACGGGCCGCACCAGGGCGCCCAGAAATCCAGCAGCACGGGCTTATCGCTGTTTTTCACCAGCTCGTCGTAATTGGCCTTCGTAATGTGCATGACGGACATAACAATTCCTCCTTGGTATTTTTCTGTGCCTATAGTATACCCTAATTTTGAAAAAAGCGCAAGGGGCGCGTCGAGCGTGCGGACAATTTGACATTTCGCCGCCCATCTGCTATGATACCCTGAAAGAAACGGGAGGACACCAATATGAGCAAATGTGAATCCTGCGGCGGATGCAGCGGGGGCTGCGGCGGCTGTTCCGGGTGCGGTCTGGAGTTGGAGCTTACGGGAGAAGAGATCAGCTTTCTGCACCGGCTGGGAGAGTGCGCCTTTCTGCCGGTGATTCAGGAAAAGGAAGCGCCGGTTTTCCCGGAGGAAGCGGGAAAAGAGCTTCTGCTGCAATGTCTGGAGAAAAAGGGTCTGATTTCCCTTGACTATGACAAGCCCCTGAAAGATTACCATACCCCCGCCTATGATGCCAGCCCCGTCCGGGGCAGCATGGCGCTGACCAAACGGGGGCAGGACGTTCTGGAGCTGATGGAATATCAGGGCGTCCGCTGACCATCCGGCGGCGTTTGCCGGAAAAAAGAGACATAGAGAAGTGTTATTTATGAACAACAATGAATACCGCGTGGGCGTCAACCGTGGATTGCCTGTGGGGATGGGATATTTTTCGGTGAGCTTCGGTTTCGGCACCATGGCCGTGTCGCAGGGCTTGAAAACGCTGGACGCGGTGCTGATCTCCGCCACGAATCTGACCAGCGCGGGGCAGTTCGCAGGGCTGACCCTCATCGTCGCCGCCGCCACGCTGTGGGAAATGGTGCTGACGCAGCTGGTCATCAACAGCCGCTACGCCCTGATGAGTCTGGCGCTGAGCCAGCGGATGGGCGAGAAGATCGGCCTGCTGCCCCGGCTTCTGATCGCGTTTTTCAATACGGATGAAATTTTCGCCCTGGCCATGGCGCGGGAAGCACCCCTGACGGTGCCGTTCCTGCTGGGGCTGGGGACGCTGCCCTTTATCGGCTGGACGCTGGGAACGCTGTGCGGCGCACTGGCCGGGTCGATCCTGCCGCTCTCCATCCGGACGGCGCTGGGGGTCATGCTCTACGGCATGTTCATCGCCATCGTGGTGCCCCCCGCGAAGAAGAACCGGGACATTTTTGTCGCGGTGGTGCTGGCGCTGATCTTCAGCAGCCTGTTTTCCTGGACGCCGGGGCTGAAAACCGTTTCCCCGGGACTGTCCATCGTGATCTGCACCGTGGCAGCCGCCGCCATCTGCGCCGCGCTGTTCCCGGTGAAGGAAGAGAGGGAAGCGGCATGAACATTTATCTGTACATCCTCGCCATGGCACTGACGACCTACCTCATCCGCGTCCTGCCCATGACGATCTTCCGCAAGCCCATTAAGAGCCGTTTTTTGCGCTCGTTTTTGTACTACGTTCCCTATTGCTGCCTGACGGCCATGACGTTCCCCTCCATCCTCAGCAGCACCGCTTCTATCTTAAGCGGCGCGGCGGCGCTGGTGGTAGCGGTGATTCTGGCCTACCGGGGCAAGAGTCTGATCGTGGTCGCCCTCAGCAGCAGCGCCGCGGTGCTGGTCGTGGAATGGGCGATGACCCATTTGTAAAATAACTGTGTATTCCTCCGCTTCGCCTTGACGAGCGGAGGAATCTTTGTTATAATGCGCCGTGAAGAGGGAGTGGTCGGCGCACAACGCGGGACTGAATCGACATACTGGTGAGGCCCCGGTTCAGCCTGAAATGACGAGACTTTTGCAGGCCGGCACAGTCTCTTCGCGTCTTCTGTGCTGACATGTATTCGGTACGGAGGATTTTTTATGGGAATCGGAGAACTGTTCTTGCTGGCGGTGGGACTGAGCATGGACGCCTTCGCGGTATCCGTATGCAAGGGTCTTGCCATGAAAAAGGCAACGCTGAAGGCGGAAGCGACCTGCGGACTCTGGTTCGGCGGTTTCCAGATGCTGATGCCCGTGACCGGCTTTTTCCTTGGCTCCCTGTTTGCCGAAGCCATTGAAGCGTTCGACCACTGGGTTGCCTTCGGTCTGCTGGTCATCATCGGCATCAACATGCTGAAGGAAGCGCTGGAGAAGGAAGACGAATCCGGCGACGACCCGGAAAAGGACGCCGACCTGTCCGTCAGGACCATGTTTCTCATGGCCGTGGCGACTTCCATAGACGCGCTGGCCGTCGGCATTTCCCTTGCCATGGTCGGCAGCGTGAACATCTGGCTGGCGGCGGCGTTTATCGGCATCTGCACCTGCCTGCTGTCCGCTCTGGGCGTGAAGATCGGCAACGTGTTCGGCAGCCGGTATGAGAAAAAGGCCGAGTTTGCCGGCGGCGTCATTCTGATTCTGCTGGGCGTGAAGATCCTGCTGGAGCATCTGGGGGTTCTGGCGTGAAGCGCACAAAGCGCCGCATGACGCTGTGTACTGTGCTTCTGCTTTGCAATCTGGTCTTTATCTGGGGCAATTCCCTGCTCCCGGCGGAAGTCTCCGGGCAGATCAGCGGCACGCTGAAGGCGCTGCTGGACGGCGTGTTCACCCCCGGCGAAGCGGTTCCCTCCGGCGGCGACGGCCTGCTGCGGAAATTTGCCCACTTTGCCGAGTTCGGCGCGTTGGGACTTTTGCTTGGCTGGCTGTTCGGGATGCTGGGAAAAAAGCGGCTTCCGGCGTTCGCGCTGGGCGTGGCCGCTGCCTGCATCGACGAGACCATCCAGGCCTTCGTCCCCGGCCGCAGCCCCGGCATCCGGGACGTGTGCATTGACAGCTGCGGCGCGGCCGCCGGTATGCTCCTGCTGTTTTTGGGGCATGCTTATTGGAAGAAACGATTTACCCGAAATAATTTCAGGAGGAAATGAAACATGAAAAGAGTTTTAACTGCAATTCTGGCGGCAGCCATGGCGCTGTCCCTGCTTTCCGGCTGTGCCGGATCCAAGCCCACGGAAACCACCTCCCCCGACAAGGTGGAGGGAACCATGGAGGAGCTGCTGAACGAAATCGTTGCCCAGCAGCCGGTGGAGTTCGACGGCGGCGTCGAGACCATCGACCTCACCGACACCAGCGAGGAAGGGCAGTGGGCCATCAAGAGCAGCACCGGTCTGGATAACGCCGGTGTGCTGACGGAGGCCGCGGTGTTCGAGCCGATGATCGGCTCTATCGCCTTTTCCATGGTCATGGTGCGGGTCGCGCCGGGTGAGGACATCAAGTCCGTCGCCGAAGCCATGAAGTCCGGCATCAACCCCCGCAAGTGGGTCTGCGTGGAAGCGGACGACATGCTGGTCACCGGCTACCGTGACGTGGTGATGCTCATTATGCTGGACACCAGCTACGACCTCACCGCCCAGTCCTTTGTGGACGCCTTCGGCAAGGTCGTCGGCGAACCCGAATTTGTGATTTAAGGTTTCCAAAATGGCAGCGATGGAATCGCTGCCATTTTTATAAGAGTTCTCAGGAGCGAACACGCCTATGGTTTTTTCAAGCATTCCCTTCCTATATTATTTCCTCCCGGCGGTGCTGGCGGTGTATTTTCTCACGCCCCGGAAGGGGAAAAACGCCGTTCTGCTCCTTGCCAGCCTGATTTTTTACGGCTGGGGGGAGCTGCGGCTGCTGCCCCTGATGGCGTTCACCATCCTGCTGTGCTACGTCTGCGGCCTGGGCATCGAACGCTCCCGGAAGCGGAAAAAGCTCTGGCTGCTGGCGTCCATCGTCATCAGCGTGGGGCTGCTGGGGGTTTTCAAGTACGCGGACTTCTTCATCGGCAGTCTGAACACCGTCACCGGCCTGAAAATTCCCCTGCTTCATCTTGCGCTGCCCGTCGGCATCAGCTTTTACACCTTCCAGTGCCTGAGCTACACCATCGACGTCTATCGCGGCAGCGTCCCGGCACAGAAGAACCTCATCAACTTCGGCGCGTATGTCGCCCTGTTCCCCCAGCTGATTGCAGGCCCCATCGTCCGCTATGCGGACATCGCCCGGGAGCTGGAACACCGGGAGCACAGCTGGGACAACGCGGCGGCGGGACTGCGGCGGTTTCTGGTAGGGCTGGGGAAAAAGGTCATCCTCGCGGACAATTTTGCCCTGCTGATCCGGCTGTTCCGACAGAGCGGCGAAAAATCCGTCCTGTTTTACTGGATGTACGCCGTGGCCTTCACCCTGAACATTTACTTCGATTTTTCCGGCTATTCCGACATGGCCATCGGCCTGGGGCGGGTGCTGGGGTTCCATTTTGTGGAGAATTTCAACTACCCCTACCTCTCGGGAAGCGTCACGGAGTTCTGGCGGCGATGGCATATCAGCCTTGGCAGCTGGTTCCGGGACTATGTATATATCCCCATGGGCGGCAGCCGGGTCAGCCGCTGGCGGTGGGTTCTGAACATCCTCACCGTGTGGATGCTTACGGGGCTGTGGCACGGCGCGGCGTGGAATTTCGTGCTGTGGGGGCTGCTGTTTGCCGCGCTTCTGCTGGCGGAAAAGTGGATTCCCGTCCTGCAAAGGCTGCCGGGCGTCCTGCGCCATGGCTATGTGCTGCTGGCGGTAGTCCTCAGTTTCGTCCTGTTCAACGCGGACAGTCTTGCCCAGGCGGGGCAGGACTTTGCCGGACTGTTCGGCTTCGGCAGCCTGAGCCTGACCTCCGCCGAAACGCTGTATTATCTCAAAAGCTATGCCGTCCTGTTCGTGCTGGGCATTCTCGGCTCCACGCCGGTGGTGAAAAACGCGGCGCGGCGCATTGACGGAACGAAGGCGGGCGTCGTGCTGGAAGCCGCGGCAATGCTGGCGCTGCTGATCGTCTGCACGGCCTATCTGGTGGATGGCTCCTTCAGCCCATTCCTGTATTTCCGGTTTTAAGGGGGCTGCAGTATGAAAAATCGAATTTGCGCGATCATTGTTGCGGCTGTCTGGGCGGTGCTGGCTGTGTGGGCGTGGCTGGCACCCAGCCGGGACATTTCCGTCGCGGAGCGCCGCCAATTGGCACAGAAGCCCGCCATTCAGGGAAAAGCCCTGCTGGACGGCAGCTTCATGACAGATTTTGAGGACGCCAGTCTGGATCAGTTCCCCCTGCGGGATACTTTCCGCGAGGCGAAATCCCTGTTCCACCGCTTCGTCCTGCGGCAAAGCGACAAAAGCGGCATTTATATCTCCCAAGGCCATGCTGCGGCACAGGAATATCCTCTGAGCGAAGCCTCGGTCAACCACGCGCTGGAGCGGTTCAGCAGCGTATACGAAACCTATCTTTCCTCCACCGATTCCCAAATTTACCTTGCCATCGTCCCGGACAAGGGCTACTATCTGGCGCAGTCCGCCGGGCAGCTGTCTCTGGACTATGACCGGCTCTTTGCCATGGTGGAGGACGGGATGCCGTGGGCGGCTCCCGTGAGTCTGACGGACAGTCTGTCCATTCAGGACTATTACCGCACCGATACCCATTGGCGGCAGGAGCGGCTGCTCCCGGCGGCGCAGACGCTGTGTCAGGCGCTGGGGGCGTCTTCTCCCCGGCAGGAGGATTACACCGTCACCCCGCTGGAAAAGCCCTTCTACGGCGTGTACTACGGTCAGGCGGCGCTGCCCATGCAGCCGGATACCCTGTACCTGCTGAAAAGCGACCTGCTGGGCGACTGCCGGGTGTACGACTACGAAACGGGAGAAACCACCGCTGTCTACGACATGACCAAGCTAGACAGCAAAGACCTGTACGACGTGTATCTCTCCGGTGCCCGGAGTCTGCTGACCATCGAAAACCCCAACGCGGCCACCGGCCGGGAGCTGATTGTATTCCGGGATTCCTTCGGAAGCAGCCTCGTTCCGCTGCTGGTAAACGACTACGCCAGAGTGACGCTGGTAGACCTTCGGTACGTCCGAAGCGACTATCTGGGGCAGTTTCTGGACTTTCACGGTCAGGACGTGCTGTTCCTCTACAGCACGCTGCTGCTGAACAACAGCGCGGCAATCAAATGAAGCATCAAGGGCGCTCCGATGAAAGCGGAGCGCCCTTGATGCAAAAAAGTCCACTGTAATCTTGCGACCACAGTGGACCTGGCAGAGGATGAGGGATTCGAACCCCCGCAAACGGAGTCAGAGTCCGGTGTGCTACCGTTACACAAATCCTCTATATTATACCTGGTGGAGACAACAGGACTCGAACCTGTGACCTCATGCGTGTGAAGCATGCGCTCTAACCAGCTGAGCTATGCCTCCATACCGAAGCAGGAATTATTATACCACGTTTTTCCGGAAAGTCAACCACTTTTTCGGAATTTCCTTATTTCTTTTTGCGCCCCACCAAAAGGTGGGGCGCGGAAAAGCTACCTGTATGGCTGCACGTATCGTTCATGGCTCAGGCTTTGCGGCCGCGCGTGGGCGCCGGAAACAAGACCGAGCATGGCGTAGATCGAAACCACCGAGGAGCCGCCGTAGCTGATCAGCGGGAGGGTCAGGCCGATAACAGGCATAACGCCGATGCACATGCCAGTGTTGATCATCACCTGGAACATCAGCGCGGACGCGGCGCCGTAGCATACCAGCCGGCGCATATAGTCCTGGCAGTGCATACCCACATAGATGCACCGGGCGATGATGGCCATTTCCATAATCATGATCGCAAGGCACCCCACGAAGCCCAGCTCCTCGCCCATGGACGAGAAGATATAGTCCGTGTGCTGGGCGAACAGGCTGCCGCTCTGGGTACGGTTGCCGTTGAACAGCCCCTGCCCCGTCAGGCCGCCGCCGGTGAGGGAACGCAGGTTCATCATGGAGTGGTAGCGCTCGTTGATGCCCATGGGGTCGATGGTGTCGTCAACCAGAATCAGAAACCGGTTCTGCTGGTATTCGCCCAGGAACTGCCACAGGATCGGGAACGCCGCCACGATCAGGCCGATGGCCAGGACGAACCACCACAGGCTGACGCCGCCGCCGAAGGCCATGCCGATGAAGATAAACACGAAGATCAGGGAAACGCCCGCGTCGCCGGACAGCACCATGTTCAGTCCCACCAGCAGTCCCAGGTGAAGGCACATGTGCATGACGGACGGCAGACTGGATATCCGGTTCTGGTGCGCCGACATGACCGACGCCATAATAACGACATAGGTGATCTTACAGATCTCGGCGGGCTGAACGCTGATGAAGCCCAGGTCGATCCAGCTTCGGTTACCGGAGTCGTGGTCGGTTCCCAAAGGGCTTATCAGCATGAGAAGCAGCGCGCAGTTGAAAGCCACCATCACCATCCGGTGTTCCGAAAGAAAGTCCAGATCGACGGAGGACACCAGCGCGTACATCATGACGCCCAGACCGGTAGCCGCCAGCTGAATGATAATATATTTGATATTGCCGCCAAACTTGTCGGCGGAAGTGGCGCTGGCAATGAAAACGCAGCCAAAGCCGGATACGATCAGGCACAAAACCAGCAGAAATATGTCGCCTTTTTTCCAAAAATCCTTTAATTCATCAAAAAACCGGCTCAAATAACCGCCTCCTTCCCATTACGGCTTTTCATTATACCATTCTTCCGGGGAAAAGTAAATAGACGAAATGTGAACGTTGCCTTTCCCATTGTCCGGGGCATTTCCGTCCGCCGGGGGCGGGCAGGGGATAGCGGCGCGGTAATACTATTTCTTCATAAAATGATTTCATCATTTTATGAAAGCCGTTTCACGGCAGACCGCCTGGGCGGCGGTAAGAAATGTATTGATACTATTTCCTGATTAAAATCTTTGATTTTAATCAGGAAGGCATCGCCTAAT
>ERZ506918.607-NODE-607-length-14930-cov-5.436773_pt1 | contig 14930 bp, 12 predicted proteins | sample MGYA00513975_ERZ506918 | MGnify/ENA metagenome assembly ERZ506918 | reverse complement strand
TCTCCATGAATTTTGTAACGCGGCCCAAGGTGGTGCCCCCGGTTTGCCGCGGGATGATAGCTTACTTTATGATCTGCTCCGAAAGGGCGCGCAGCTCCCGGCACTCGGTCTCGATGTCCCTTGCGGCAAAGATAGCGCTTACCAGCGCCACGCCGTCCACGCCGGTGCCCTTGAGCTGCAGGATGTTCTCCTTGTGGATGCCGCCAATGGCCACCACCGGCACATCCACGGCGTTGCAGATGTCCAGCAGGGTCTGCCGGGGCATCTCGCTCACGTCCGTCTTGGTGTGGGTGGCAAATACCGCGCCTACGCCAAGGTAGTCTGCGCCGTGCGCCACAGCGTCCAGCGCTTCCTGTACCGTGTGGGCGGATACGCCGATCATCACGCCCTCGCCCACGCGCTGGCGCACCTGTGCGGCGGCCATATCGTCCTGCCCCACATGGATGCCCTCGGCATGGCATTGCAAGGCCACTTCCACGTTATCGTTGATGAACAGCGGCACACCGTATTGCTGGCACAGGGCATGGATCTGGATGGCTTCCTGTAAAAAATCTGCGTCGCCCAGCTGCTTTTCCCGCAGCTGTACACAGGTGGCACCGCCCTTCAGGGCACTTTCTACCTGCTGATACAGAGTCTGCTCGCCCACCCATGCGCGGTCGGTCACCGCGTACAGGAGCATGGTGTGTTTATCGCACTTCATAGTTTGCGCCTTTCTCCAGCTGTTCGGGGGTCATGTTGTAAATGGCATCAATGATGTAATTGCGGTAGGTGGCGTTGCCATCCTGCGGGGTGAGCCGCCGGTGGGCGATCTCGCCCGCCAGACCCATGGCGCACACCGCCGCAGCGGAAGCTTCCAGCGGGTGGTCGGGGTTGGCAGTGACAAAAGCCGCCGTCAGGGCAGAAAGTTGACAGCCCGTGCCGGTAATGCTGCTCATCATGGCGTTGCCGTTGCGGATGCAGTAGGCTTTTTGTGCATCGGCCACGATGTCAATAGCACCGGTAATGGCGATTACCGCGCCGGTGCGGGCGGCAAAAGCCTTGGCAAAGGCTACAGCGCTGTCCAGATTTTCCTCGGTCACCTTGTCGGCTACGTCTGCATCCACGCCCTTGGTGGTGCCCGCGCCGGAGGCAAGGGTCTTGATCTCCGAGATGTTGCCACGGATCACCGTGAACTGCACCTCCCGCAGCAGGCGGAAGGCGGTGTCCGTGCGCAGATGGGAGGCGCCGGCACCCACCGGGTCCAGTACCACCGGATGCCCCAGCTGATTGGCCTTTTTGCCCGCCAGCAGCATACTGGTGACGGTGCGGCTGTTCAGCGTGCCGATGTTGATATTCAGTCCGCCGCAGATGGCGGTGATCTCCTCAACCTCGGCGGCATCATCGGCCATGATGGGGGAGGCACCGCAGGCCAGCACCATGTTGGCGCAGTCGTTCACGGTGACGTAGTTGGTGATGTTGTGGATGAGAGGGCTGCGGTTGCGCAGGTTCTCAAAGGCGGTTTTGAGCATTCCCGGCACCTCCGCTCAGGAAAGGCTGTTCTGCATGGAGCGCAGAGCGCCGGAGCGCTGCAGGCTGAACACCACTGCACCGGCGATCACCGCGCCCACAGCGGTGGAGATGAGGAAGGGCACGATGTAGGCGTAGAAAGCGATGTCCGCAGCGCTCTTGCCCATCAGGAAGATGGCCACGGGCCATGCGCACAGGCCGCCCAGAATGCTGGTGCCGAACACCTCACCCACCACGGTGGCGATCAGGTTTTTGGTCTTGTGGTATGCAAGGCCGCACAGCAGCGCACCGAACATACTGCCCGGGAAAGCCATCAGGCTGCCCAGACCCAGCAGATTGCGCAGCAGGGAAGCCACAAAGGCCACGCCTACACCCCACCACGGCCCCAGCAGAACGGCGCACAGCACGTTGACCATGTGCTGCACCGGGGCGCACTTGCTGCCGAACATGGGAAAGCTGAACACGCTGCCCACCACGCACAGGGCACAGAACATACCGGCAAGGGCAAGCTTTTTGACAGAGAGATTCTTCATGATAAATTGGCTCCTTTTCAACCATCTGCGGCAGCGCAGGATGAATACCGGCGCTCCCGCAACAAAACAGCCCGTGCCCGCCGCAAGGCGGGAACAGGTACGGAAGGTGCGGTCGAAACTTACTGGTTTCCTCTCACGCCGGAACACGGCTTCCCATCGCTGCATTCATCCAAGGCTCAGGGCGCTCCCCCTCAGCCGGCTGCGGAACCCCCGCAGAGGTACAAAAAAACAGGAGGAGCCCGGCGCGGCTCCTCCTGCAAAAAATCATAAAGGGTATGACTTCCTACGGCGGCATTATCCGCATCAGGTAAAAGGGTCGAAGCTTGCTATACTTCCTCTCAGCCCGCTGCACGAGCTCCCCTGTGTTTGATTGTGACTGTATTCTACACCTCTTTCCCAAAAATTGCAAGAGGGAAGGGGACGATTTGGAATGCGCGGGCAGGTGAAATGATTTTGAATGCGCTCCGCGTTGCTCTGCGCATAGATAGCGGAATTATGATTTTAATTTGCATTTCAGCCAAGCCTGCGGGCTTGGCCGAAATGCTTTTTTCACAGGAGGGGTCGTAGCGGTCAACTGCATTTGCAATTCAGACCGCCCTTTAACTATTGCAGCCCCTCTCGTGAAAATGGCGTTTGTCGCACTCCGCAGAGTGCGACAAACGCGAAATAAAAATAATCTTTCCTCTGAAGATGCGCAGAGCGAACGCGGAGCGCATTTTCAATCGTTAAACTGTTTCATTATAAACCAAAGCCGCCGTGCAGAGGTCTGCGCGGCGGCTTTGGCCACAGAAAGGAGAATAATATGAAAAAGCAGAGAAAGTTGGGTTAACCCATGGTCACCTGCACCGTTACCTCAGTACCAGCGGCAGCCAGCGGCAGTACATTGCCGGAGATGGTCTTGCCGTCCACAGTAACGGCCTTGATGCCATGCTGCACCCCGGCGGTGTTGTCCACCGTAATGTGGTACACTGCACCGCGGTAGCGGCGGGTCACGGTGAAGCCGGACAGGGTGTGGGGGATGCAGGGGTCTACCCGCAGGCCGTCCAAGGTGGGCTGGATACCCAGAATGTACTGGCTGATGTTGAAGAAAGTCCATGCCGCCGTGCCGGTCAGCCAGCTGTTTTTGGCTTCGCCAAAGGTGGGGGCGTCCTTACCGGCTACCATCTGGCTGTAAACGTAGGGCTCGGTGCGGTGGATCTCGGAAATGTCCTCGATATAGGCGGGGCAGGTCTTGCGGTACACCGCAAAGGCACGGTCGCCGTGGCCGAGCGTTGCCTCGGCACAGCTGATCCACGGATTGTTATGGCAGAAGATACCGGCGTTCTCCTTGTATCCCGGAGGATAGCTGGAGATCTCGCCCAGATTCAGCTGATAGCTGGTGTAGGCGGGCTGCAGCAGCACCACGCCGTATTTGGTGTCCAGCCGCTCCTCCACGCTGGCAAGCGCCTGCGCGGCCTGTCCGCTCTCCTTGCCGATGCCGGCCATGACACACATACCCTGCGGCTCAATAAAGATCTGACCCTCGGTGCACTCCTTGCTGCCGACGGGCTTGCCGAAAGCATCGTAGGCACGGCGGAACCATGCGCCATCCCAGCCGGCGGTCAGGGTGGCCTGCTCCACGGCATCAATGTGCTTGCGGGCGGCAGCGGCCTCCTCGGTCAGATTCAGATGGTCGCACAGTTGGGCGTATTCGTGGCCGTACTTGACGAACATACCGGCAATGAAAACGCTTTCAGCCACAGGACCTTCGCTGGGGCCGGTGATCTGGAAGCTCTCGCCCGGGTGCTCGGAGAAGCAGTTCAGGTTCAGGCAGTCGTTCCAGTCGGCGCGACCGATCAGCGGCAGACCGTGGGGACCCAGATGGGTGCAGGTAAAGTTGAAGCTGCGGCGCAGATGCTCCATCAGCGGCTGCGCCTTGGTGGCGTCGTTATCAAAGGGTACCTGCTCCTCCAGAATGGACCAGTCGCCGGTCTCCCGCAGGTAGGCAGCAGTACCGGCAATGAGCCACAGCGGGTCATCGTTGAAGCCGGTGCCGATATCCCGGTTGCCTTTTTTGGTCAGGGGCTGGTACTGGTGGTAGGCGCTGCCGTCCTCAAACTGGGTGGCGGCGATATCCAGAATGCGCTCCCGGGCACGGGAGGGGATGATATGCACAAAGCCCAGCAGATCCTGACAGCTGTCCCGGAAGCCCATGCCGCGTCCGGTGCCGCTTTCGTAGTAGCTGGCGGAGCGGCTCATGTTAAAGGTGACCATGCACTGGTACTGATGCCAGATGTTGACCATGCGGTTCAGCTTTTCCTCACCGGATTCCAGATGGTAGGTGGACAGCAGCTCTTCCCAGTGCGTGCGCAAGGCGGCGCGGGCTGCATCGATCTGTGCATCGGTGGCGTAGCGCTCCATCATGGCATGGGCGCGGGTCTTGTTGATGACGCCCGGCGCAATGAACTTTTCCTGCTGCGGGTTCTCGATATAACCCAGACCGAACAGGATGCTGCGGCTCTCGCCGGGGGCGAGGGTCAGGTGGATGTGCAGTGCGCCCACCGGTGCCCAGCCGTGGGCAATGCTGCCGGAGCAGTGTCCGGCGCGGACGGCCTGCGGATCTGCCGGGCCGCCGTATACGCCGCAAAAGGCATCCCGGGTGGTGTCAAAGCTGTCCACCGGGCAGTTTGCCCAGAACACGGCGTAGTGGTTGCGGCGCTCGCGGTACTCGGTCTTGTGGTAGATGACGCTGCCCTCTACCTCCACCTCGCCGGTGGAGTAGTTGCGCTGGAAGTTGGAGCTGTCATCCACAGCGTCCCACAGGCAGAACTCCACATAGCTGAAAAGGTCCAGCTCCTTAACAGTGGTGCCGCCGTTGCACACGGTCACGCGGTCCAGCTCACAGGCATCCCCCTTGGGGACGAACAGCTCCTGCCGGGCGGTCACACCGTCCTTTTTGCCCTCCAGAATGGTGTAGCCCAGACCATGGCGGCAGCTGTAACTGTCCAGTGGGGTTTTGGTGGGCTGCCAGCCCGGGTTCCAAACGGTGTCGCCGTCCTTGATATAGATCCGGTGGCCGTCCATGTCCAGCGGGGAGTTATTGTAGCGGTAACGGGTCAGGCGGCGCATCCGGGCGTCCCGGTAAAAGCTGTAACCGCCCGCCGTGTTGGAAACCAGACTGAAGAAGTCCTCGCTGCCAAGGTAGTTGATCCAGGGCAGGGGTGTCTGCGGGGTGGTGATGACATATTCTTTATTCTGGTCATCAAAATATCCGAACTTCATAATGCTTCCTCCTTAAAACTGCGCCTTGTCAGGTGGGCAGTGTGTCGATTGCGAAAACGATTAAGGCGCTGCGAAAGAAGCAATCTCATCACGCTAAGCATACCCTATCCCACCCAAAAATGCAAGAGCTTTTTGCAAAAATCTCAACGGAAATTTAAAAATAATCTGCGCAGCCCCGGCGGTTTTCGGGGACTTTCTGCGCTGCGCATACCGGCGAAACGCGGAACGAAAGACCTGAAACCCATTTTAAAAGTAATATATACATACAGCCTCTGACACCGAAAACCATAACGAAACTGCAACGAAAATTTTTCCGTTTTAATCGAAATGTAACGAAAGTGAATCGAGATGCACAATTTTTACAGGTCAAATTGAAACGAAATGCCAAAAGTGATGCAGCTGAGCTAAAACTTTTGCATTTTCGCTTGATTTTTGGTACAGAATGCGCTATATTGAGATTGCGAAAACGATTAAGGAACTCGCGAGAAACATTCCGCAGCTCCTTTCCTTGGAAGGAGGCTATAAGATGCCGTCCCTGAAGGATCTGGCAAAAGAGTGCGGCGTATCCGTCGCAACTGTCAGTAAGGCGCTGAACAACCAGCCGGACATCGCACCGGCCACGCGGGAGCGCATCCGTGCAGCGGCCCGCCGCATGGGGTACCTGCCCAACGCAGCGGCCCGGGCACTGAAAACCAACCGTACTTACAACCTTGGCGTTCTGTTTGTAGATGAAAAGCAGAGCGGCCTGACCCACGAGTACTTCTCCGCAGTGCTGGACAGCTTCAAGGTAGAAGCGGAAAAGCGCGGCTATGATATCACCTTCATCAACCACAACATCAGCGGCAAGTCCATGAGCTATTTGGAACATTGCCACTACCGGGGTGTGGACGGCGTGGTGATCGCCTGTGTGAACTTTTATGATCCACAGGTGGTGGAGCTGGTCAACGGCGATGTGCCGGTAGTGACCATCGACCATGTGTTCAACAACCGGATGGCGATCCTTTCAGACAACGTGGTGGGCACAAAGGCTCTGGTACAGCAGGCATGGGCCTGCGGACACCGGCGCATCGCCTTCATCCACGGCGAAAAGACCGCCGTTACCGAGAACCGATTGGCAGGCTTCTATCAAGCCTGCGAGGAGCTGGGGCTGAAGGTGCCGGAGGAGTACGTCCGCTGCGGTGTGTACCACGATGTGGATCGCTGCGCAGAGGAGACCCGGGCGCTGCTGGCACTGCCGCAGCGGCCCACCTGCATCATCTTCCCGGATGACTTTTCCGCACTGGGCGGCTACAACGCCTTGGCCGAAGCGGGGTTGAGCATCCCGGAGGATATCTCGGTGATGGGATACGATGGCATCTATCTCTCCCGGGTGGTCAAACCCTCGCTGGTGACCTACCAGCAGAATACAAAATCCCTTGGCAGGCTGGCAGCGGATAAGCTGATCGAGCTGATCGAACATCCGCGTGTGACCCTGCCGGAGCAGATCCGGGTGTCCGGCAAACTGCTGGACGGCGGCTCCGTCCGCATCCTTTAACAAAGGCCCACAACTCCCAGCGCGGAGTTTTTGAGAATGAATTTTTTAATGGAAAACCATGAAGGAGGTTTACCCTTATGAAAAAGATCTCTCGTCGTAATTTCCTGCTCGCTTCCGGTGTCGTGACTGTTGGTGCTGCTCTGGCAGCCTGCGGCGGCGGTTCTTCCAGCAGCACCGCTGCTTCCTCTGCGGCTCCTGCATCCTCCGCTGCTGCTTCTGCTCCGGCTGCTGCCGAGGGCAAGGTGCTGAACATCTGGTGCTGGAATGATGAGTTCCAGAGCCGCTTCAACGACTACTATCCCGAGGTCAAGGAGATCGCAGCCGACAAGTCCACCACCACCCTGAAGGACGGCACCACCGTGAAGTGGACCATCAACGCTAACGAGAACAACAACTATCAGAACAAGCTGGACGAGGCTCTGCTGAATCAGGACTCCGCTGCCGATGATGACAAGATCGACATTTTCCTGATCGAGGCTGACTACGCTCTGAAGTATGTGGATTCCGACTACGTTCTGGATGTCAAGAAGGATATCGGCCTGACCGATTCCGATCTGGCCGGCCAGTACCAGTACACCAAGGACATCGTTTCTGTGGACGGCAGCCAGCGCGGCACCACTTGGCAGGCTACCCCGGGTCTGTTCGCATACCGCCGCAGCATTGCCAAGGAAGTGCTGGGCACCGATGACCCCGCTGAAGTGCAGACCTACCTGTCCGACTGGGATAAGTTCAACGATGTAGCTGCCAAGGCTGCTGCCAAGGGCTACAAGATGCTGTCCGGCTTCGATGATGCTTACCGCACCTTCTCCAACAACGTCTCCGCACCCTGGGTCACCGGTACCACCGTTACCGTGGACGAGAACCTGATGAAGTGGGTGGATCAGACCAAGGAGTACACCGACAAGGGCTACAACAACAAGTCCAGCCTGTGGGACAGCCAGTGGGCTTCCGATCAGGGCCCCACCGGTAAGGTGTTCGGCTTCTTCTACTCCACTTGGGGCATCAACTTCACCCTGCTGGGCAACTCTCTGGAGACTCCTGTCGCTGAGGGCGGCAAGGAAGAAGTTGGCAACGGTATCTACGGCGATTACGCTGTGTGCGAAGGCCCTCAGCCCTACTACTGGGGCGGCACCTGGATCTGCGGCGCAGCCGGCAGCGACAACCTTGAGACCATCAAGGACGTTATGCTGAAGCTGACCTGCGATGAAGCCATCATGAAGCAGATCACCATGGATACGCAGGATTACACCAACAACGAGAAGGCCATGAACGAGATCGCCAGCAGCGATTACAAGTCCGACTTCCTCGGCGGCCAGAACCACATCGCTCTGTTTGCAGAGGCTGCAACCAAGATCGATATGTCCAACGCCGGCCCGTACGATCAGGGCCTGAACGAGAGCTTCCAGAACGCTTTCAAGGATTACTTCACCGGCAACGTGGAGGAGGATGCCGCCAAGGCAAACTTCGAGACCGCCATCAAGGAGAAGTACCCCGAGCTGACCGACGTGGTATGGCCCGCATAAGCGGTTTTACTCCGAACTGAAAATTGAAGCAAAGGGGCGGGCGGCGTATCTCGCCCGCCCCTTTGGTTTTGCTGTGACCCGGCAGGAGGGAGATCTCATGGGAGAAAAAACAAAGAAGAAAGGGTCGATCAGCTACGCGAAATGGGGCTATATCTTCATTGCACCGTTCTTTATCATCTTCGCGGTATTCCAGCTGATCCCTCTGGCATCCACCATCTACTACAGCTTTTTTGAATATTACCGCAGCGGCCTGAAGATCATCGGCCCCAGCTTTGTGGGCCTGAAAAACTACATCACCCTGTTCGCCACCGACCTGCCCAAGTATTTCAGCAACACGCTGATCCTGTGGATCATCGGTTTTATCCCGCAGATCATCGTCTCGCTGCTGCTGGCGGCATGGTTCACCGACCTGCGGCTGAAGCTGAAGGGACAGACCTTCTTCAAGACGGTCATCTACATGCCCAACCTGATCATGGCCTCGGCTTTCGCCATGCTGTTCTTCGCCCTGTTCTCGGATAACGGCCCGGTGAACGCAGTGCTGCTGAGCATGGGCTGGATCAAGACCCCCATCAGCTTTTTGAATACCGTGTGGGGCAACCGTGGTCTGGTGGGTCTGATGAACTTCCTGATGTGGTTCGGCAACACCACCATCATGCTGATGGCAGCCATTATGGGCGTGGATCCCACCCTGTACGAGGCTGCGGAGCTGGACGGCTGCACCCCGAACCAGATGTTCTGGAAGATCACCCTGCCCCTGATTCGCCCCATTCTGGTCTATGTGATGATCACCTCCATGATCGGCGGCCTGCAGATGTTCGATGTGCCGCAGATCTTGACCAACGGCAAGGGCGGCCCCGACCGTACCTCCACCACTATGATCATGTACCTGAATAACCACCTGTTCAGCAAGAACTACGGCATGGCCGGTGCAGTATCTGTGGTGCTGTTCCTTGTGTGTGCAGTGCTGTGCGTCGTCGTGTACTTCTCGCTGACCAAGGAAGATGACGGCCTGACCAAGGCCCAGCGCAAGGAACTGAAAGCAGCCAAAAAGGCTGCTGCCAAAGGAGGGAAATAAGTATGGCACATACGCCTAAAAACCAGTCCGAAAAGGCGATCTTGACCGCCCGCCGTGCGTGGTGCTATCTGGTGCTGGTGCTGATCAGCTTTCTGTGCCTGTTCTTCTTCTATGTGCTGATCATCAACTCCACCCGCACCCACTTCGAGATCCAGAAGGGCTTCTCGCTGATGCCGGGCAAGTCCATCATCACAAACTTCCGCAACGTGCTTACGGACGCCAACATCCCTGTGGTAAGCGGCATCCGCAACAGCCTGCTGGTGTCTGCCTGCTCGGCAGCGCTCAGCGTCTACTTCTCGGCACTGACGGCCTACGGCATCTACGCCTATAACTTCAAATTCAAAAAGGCCGCTTTTGCCCTGATCCTGCTCATCATGACCATGCCCACACAGGTGTCCGCACTGGGCTTTCTGCAGTTGATCTCCAAGATGGGCTTGAAAAACAGCTTCATCCCGCTGATCGTTCCCAGCATTGCAGCACCTACCGTGTTCTTCTTCATGAAGCAGTATCTGGACGCCTCCCTTCCCATGGAGATCGTGGAGGCCGCCCGCATTGACGGTGCAGGCGAGTTCTATACCTTTAATAAGATTGTGCTGCCTATCATGAAGCCGGCTCTGGCTGTGCAGGCCATCTTCTCCTTCGTGGCAAGCTGGAACAACTACTTCATCCCGGCTCTGGTGCTGGATACCGCCGACAAAAAGACCCTGCCGATCCTGATCGCTCAGCTGCGCAGCGCGGACTTCCTGAAGTTCGATATGGGCAAGGTGTACATGATGGTGGCCATCGCCATTCTGCCGGTCATCGTCGTCTACCTGCTGCTGTCCAAGTTTATCGTCCGCGGCGTTGCTCTTGGTGGCGTTAAAGGCTAAAATTGCGACCGCCGCCTGCGGCGGAAACAGGGAGCAATTTTTGGCGCAGCGGTCTGCAAGACGCGAGACCCGCCCAAGGGTCGAAGCGGATGCAGGGCACCGCAAGAGGTTTTAAGCGAACAATAACACCTTCATTTCTCTGTTACAGCATAGCAAAGCCCCCGAGGGATATACCCTCGGGGGCTTTGTGCGTGATAAAAGCTTAAACCAATATTCCATCGCAATGGTCGATCTCGTGCTGGATGATCTGTGCCGTCCAGCCGGTAAAGGTCTTGATGCGGGGCTTGCCGTCCATGGTCTGATACTGCACCTTGATGCTCTGGTAGCGCTTTGTTTTCCGCACGCCTTCCAGCGAAAGACAGCCCTCCTCGGCCTCGTACAGGCCGGACTTTTTCAGGATGACCGGGTTGAACAGTACCAGATACCCGTCCTCGGCCTCCACCGCGATGATGCGCTTGAGCACACCGATCATGTTGGCTGCCATGCCCACACAGCCGTCGGCGTGGGCGGTCAGGGTGTCCAGTAAGTCCCGTGCAACGGGCGCATCCTCCGGGGTAGCAGGGGCAGACTTCTGCGCCAGAAACAACGGGTCGTGCATGATAGGCTGGATCATAGTAAAATCTCCTTTATTTTTCTGTACAGCTCAAAAGGATGCCTGCCAGCAGCCCGGCAACCGCCGGGAGCACCCAGCCAAAACCCAGTGCTGCCAGCGGCAGAGCGTTGGCAAGAGCAGAAAGTGCGCTAAGCGGCAGCGCAGCGGCAATGCTCTGCACGGCGGTACAGCCGATACACAGCGGGTAGACCCGGCGGCGCTGCTCCAGCTCGGGCACGAAGGAAAGTACGATCAGCACAATGGCCACCGGGTACAGCGCGTTGAGCACCGGGATGGACAGGCGCAGAATTTCTGCCAGCCCCAGATTTGCGATCAGCATACTGGCAGCGGCAAAAAAGGCGGCAAGGGCGGGGTAGGGGATGCGGGGCAGCAGGGTGTGGAAATACTCTCCCACACAGGCGATCAGCCCTACACAGGTGTTGAAGCAGGCCAGCATAAAGATGGCAGCAAGGAGTACCAGCCCCGCCTTACCGAACAGCCGCTCGGCCAGCACGGTCAGCACCTCGGCACCGGTGGCAAGGCCGGGCACGGCAGCACCGGTCAGCGCTCCGGCGTGCCCCAGCATGGTGTAGACCACCAGCAGCAACCCGCCCGCCACAAGCCCTGCACGGATGGCACTGCGCTGCACGTCCTGCTCCCGGGCAACGCCTTGCGCCCGGATGTTCATAGCGATGACCGCGCCAAAGTTCAGCGCCGCAAGAGCGTCCATGGTCTGGTAGCCGTACAATACGCCCTGTAACACAACAGCGGAACGATACGCCTCGGTGGGCGCAGCGTACTGCGCCGCCAGCGGGTGCAGCAGACAGCCACCGAACAGGATCAGAATCAGAACCAGCAGGCAGGGGCAGAGCAGCCTGCCCAGCCAGCGGGTGAGCCTGTCCGGGTGCAGCGCTACCAGAAAGGCCGCGCTGAAGAACAGCACGGAATACCCCAGCTGCAACCCGGCGCTGCTGCCCAGCAGCGGGGTAAGCATGGCAAAGGAGGTACTTGCGGTGCGCGGAATAGCCAGACACGGCCCGATGGACAGGTAGATCAAGATCATGAACACCTGTGCGAATACCGGGTGCACCCGCCCGGCCAACTTGTCCAGACCGTCAGCCCGTGCCACCGCGATGACCCCTGCCACGGGCAGACCCACGGCACTGATAGCAAGCCCCAGAAAGGCGGGCCAGAAGTTTGTCCCTGCCTTTGCGCCAAGATCGGGCGGGAAGATCAGGTTACCCGCCCCGAAAAACATGGAAAACAACGTAAAACCGACAAGAAACAGCTTGCGGCCCTTGAGCGCTTGCGTCAATACCGTCCCCCCTCTTTCCTGCGCCGGTGCAAAGATGCACCGCATACTGTATCCAGTTTACACTGGATGTAAATTCATGTCAAGCATACGACGGTTGAATAAAAGTATATACATTGAAAGCCGACCCGCCGCAGGTGGTGCACAGGTCATTCCCCTTTGCGGGACGGTATGGTATACTATACCTTATAATAGGCAGTGGAAGAGGGCAGTTTATGAAGCAGAACAAGCAGTTTTTTCGCCGTTTGCTGGCAGTGGCGTTCTGGCTGGCGGTGTGGCAGGCCGCAGCTATGGCCATCGGGCAGGAGGTGTTTTTGGTATCGCCGGTGCAGGCGCTGCGCACTTTGGTTCAACTGCTGCCAAGGGCGGATTTCTGGCAGAGGGTGGGCTTCAGCTCCGGGCGCATTCTGCTGGGCTTTGTGCTGGGCGCAGTGGTCAGCGTAGTGCTGGCGGTATGTGCCGCCCGGTGGAGCGCCGCCGATGCACTGCTGGCTCCGGTGATGCAGCTGGTCAAGGCTACGCCGGTGGCAAGCTTTATCATTCTGGCGCTGGTCTGGGTGCGGGGCAGCGCCCTTTCGGTGCTTATCAGCTTTTTGATGGTGCTGCCGGTGCTGTACGGCGCGGTGCGCACCGGCATTGCGGGGGCAGATGTGCAACTGCTGGAAATGGCGGCAGTGTTCCGTCTGCCGCCGGGTCGCCGCCTGCGTGCGGTCTGGCTGCCGGCGGTGCTGCCGGCCTTCCGGCAGGGGTGCAGCGTAGCGCTGGGCATCTGCTGGAAAAGCGGCGTGGCGGCCGAGGTCATCGGCCTGCCCAACGGCAGCATCGGCGATGCGCTGTATCGCGCTAAGATCACCCTTTCCACCGGGGAACTGTTTGCGTGGACCTTTGTCATCATTCTGCTGAGCGCAGGCTTTGAAAAGCTGTTCCTGTTTGCACTGGATAAAGCCGTTGGCGCAGTGCTGGGAGAGGAGGGGACAAAATGCTGAAGCTTCAACACCTGACAAAGCGGTTCGGCACAGCGCCGCTCTTCACCGACCTGTGCATGGAGGTGGACGCCCCTGTGGTGCTGTGGGCACCAAGCGGCTGGGGCAAGACCAGCCTGCTGCGCATCCTGATGGGGCTGGAGCGCCCCACAACCGGCAGTGTGGAGGGTGTGGGCCGGGTGGCAGCGGTCTTTCAGGAGGACCGTCTTTGCCCCCAGTTGAATGCGGTGCAGAACGTCACTTTGGTGCTGCCGGGGGCAGAAAACCAGTACAAAGAGCAAATTATAAGTGACTTTCAACAGCTTGGAATGGATACTGCCGCCTTGCAGCTGCCCGCCCGCAGACTTTCCGGCGGGCAAAAGCGGCGGGTGGCGCTGCTGCGGGCGTTGTGGGCTCCCAGCGACACCCTGCTATTGGACGAGCCCTTTACCGGCATGGACCCGGACACCCTGCAGCGGGCGGCGGCGCTGCTGCGGCAACGCTGCGCGGGCAAACCGGTGCTGCTGGCTACCCACGACGAAAGCGCTATCCGCGCCCTCGGCTGGCCGGTGGTGGAACTGGAAAAGCTGGGACGTTCTTGAATGCCCTCCGTTTCGCTCTGGGCATGATTTAAGGAAATTTTGTTTTTCAAATATGGCGTTTGTTTTAAAATCACCTAAAAAGCAAGGACGTGCAGCCTGCGGGCTGCACGTCCTTGTGTTATAGAATATTCTTTACCCGAACAGGCTTTTGGTGTTGTGAGAGTATACAGATAGGACTAAACCAACGCAGATATACAGCATAAGCACAGAGCTGCCGCCGGCGGAATAGAAGGGCAGCGTGACGCCGATGACCGGCAGCACCCGCAGGTTCATGCCCACGTTCACCGCGATCTGCGCCATCAGCGCACCGCCGATACCGGCGCAGATGTAGCTGCCCAGCAGATCTTCGCTGCGGGCACCGGTGGCAAAGGTCTTGATCACCAGCGCCAGCAGAACGCCCAGCACCACGCAGCAGCCCACAAAGCCCGCCACGTTGCCGATCCAGCTGAGGATGAAGTCATTGTGGGCGTTGGGCACGCTGTAATACCTGCCTCCAAATAAGCCATTGCCGAAGATGCCGCCGGAACCCAGCGCGATCTCGCCGCGCTGCTGCTGGTAGATGATGTTCTTCCATACCGTCTCGCTGGGGGCCCAGCCGGTCTTGTTATCGGGATCGATGACAGCAAGGATGCGGTACCACTGGTAGCCCTTGCCGATCTTGTCGCTGAAGAAGGCGAAGGCCGCCGCTGCCGCCGCTGCGCAGGACTATGCCCATCATCGCGCCGCACACAAGCCCGCCGACCAGCACCGAGGCCAGCACATCGTCCGGCAAGACCGCGCGCACGGGGATGAACGCAAGGGAAACCGTCATCATCGCGACGGAGATTATCGTCTTGACGAAAAACATATGGCTCACATCATGCCACGCGAAATACAGCAGAGGGAGATTCAGCAGAAAATATATGATCGACGCAATATCGATATTTGCACTCAGGCCGAGATGCTCCACGAGCAGCGTACGGATGACCTGACAGATGCCAATCAGCCCGCCGCTGTACATCCCTACCGGCGTCACGAACAGGTTCATGGCAGCGGAGTATATAAACGACGCAAGAACCGCAAGCATCGTGCGCTTTGTCTCTGCCCATACATCGGCATTGATTTTCTCTTTTTTTGTCATAAAATCACATAAATACAGCTTATGCCGCTCAAAATGAGCGG
>ERZ506918.602-NODE-602-length-14980-cov-5.988811_pt1 | contig 14980 bp, 7 predicted proteins | sample MGYA00513975_ERZ506918 | MGnify/ENA metagenome assembly ERZ506918 | reverse complement strand
CGTCCCTGTACAGACATTTGCACAGGGTGCCGTGCTATTCTATCAGCAGAACAGAAATCGTACGAATGGTGCCGGGACGCGGCGCAAAGAAAGGATGAGCAACTATGAAATACACTTCTGCACAGGCAAATAAGCTGCTGAAAAAGCTGAATGACGAATATTCCGCCCTACTGGATAAAGAACAGCGCAGCCGGGATTTCCGCGCGGCGATGGGCGAGGACATTGAATCTGTGCGTCCCGCCTATGATTACGCAAAAACACAGGCGCGTCTTGAAGAACTGGAGGGAGCGATCCGCAGACTTAAGCACGCCATCAACCGCTTCAACACGACGCAGGTCGTGGATGGCTTCGGGATTACGATCGACGAGATGCTGGTCTATATTCCGCAGCTGACCAAGCGGAAGAGCAAGCTGCTTGAAATGAAAAGCAGGCTGCCAAAAGAGCGCGTTGAAGAGCAGTACGGCCGGCAGTCGAACATTATCGACTACACCTATACGAACTACGATCTGGCAGCTGTGGAGGCGGACTATGAAAAGACCGCTGATGAACTGTCTCGTGCGCAGCTTGCGCTGGATACTGTAAATCAGCGGGATTCCTTTGAATTCTGTGAATAAACTCTTTCCGTCGTATCGAGCGGCCTGCCAAAAAGACCGACAGTTTCGTTTTCTGTCTGCGTTTAAGGTCATAGACGGGAACCCGTTATTCTTTTTGTTATCTGTTATGTCTGCCCAGGTTTAAGGATGGGGACACCAACATTGATCTGGCACGGTCCTCGACGCGAAAAGACTTTTTGGGAAACTGAAGTACGGTTATAAGTTCCCGCACAGAATATATTCTGCACAAAGTTACGAGGTATTATCTAAAATCGCAGAGCACCTTGACAGTTTCTACTTTATGGACTTATCATATTAATAAAATCAGCCCTTTGCAGTAGCGTACAGCCTAAAGCCAATTTCTTTAGGAGGAACAGCGAGTCGCTGTTCTGGATTTCAAGGTTATCCGCATCGCATAGCGATGCCCAAATCTGATACGCTCCGGCGAATAGCCAATCACTTCATGATTCTCGATTCGCCTCCGCTTAATCAGACCATTTTGTACTGCAAAGGGCTGATTTTTGGGAGGACGCTACACATGAAAATAGAAGGAAGCTGTGTGACCTTTGAGCCGTGCGATGCGGCTTTTGTGAAGAAGTTCGGACCGTTAGAAGCAGCAAATATGGTTTTGGATTACCATTCTGTCCACCCCAACATGCCATTTCTTTATGATGCCGAGCAGCTGGCCGGTTTTTTTGGCATAAGCTGTGGTGAATTAAACCATATTGTCAATCACATTCAAAAAGAGTATAAAAAGGCATTTCTCCCCAAAAAAGATGGTACTTATCGCAGCCTATACATACCAAGTATCAGACTTCAATTTTGTTTGGGTCCAATCAAGGATAGAATTCTTTCACAGCTCCCTGTTTCAAAATTTGCAACTGCTTATCAAAAAGGAAGCTCTACTCGCAAAAATGCAGAGCCACACATTGGGAAAAAGAACCTTCTAAAACTGGATATTACCGATTTTTTCGGAAGCATCTCTTTTGAGCAAGTCCTCTGCGCAGCTTTCAACACCCGCTATGTATCGAAGCAGGTCGGCTTTCTGCTGACTTCTCTGTGCTGCAAAAATGATGCTCTTCCACAAGGCTCACCAACATCTCCTGCGCTCTCCAATATCGTCATGCGTCGTTTTGATGACCAGATCGGTCGCTGGTGTAACCAACGCCAAATCACCTATACTCGCTATTGCGATGATATGACTTTTTCCTCCGACCGTCCGCTTTACGGAGTCTATCAAAAAGTCAAAAAAATGTTGTTTGAGATGGGCTTTGAATTGAATGAAGCGAAAACACATTTCATCAGCAATGCTGACCGGCAGACAGTAACGGGCTTGGTTGTCAATGAAAAGCTCTCCATCCCCAGCAGCTATAAACGAAACCTGCGGCAGGAAATTTACTATACTTTGAAGTTTGGCATAGAGGACAGCATCGTACACGGTAATCGGTTGAATTTTCTCGAAGACGGTCAACCAATTCGCTGCCCTACATATATGACACACCTAATAGGAAGTGTGCAGTATGTCTTGCAAATCGAACCGGAAAATCGTTGGTTTCTAAATGCCAAGCAAAAGCTGCTGGACTATGCTCGTGCATATTTTAGAGACGAAGGATTAGGGGAGGAATACTATTTGCATCGCAGTCGGTTACGCGAAAAAAGATGAATAAAATGCAGGGCGGTGACCTCGGACTTCAGGATCGCATTCAGATTTACAATGCATCATACTCACATTACAAACCGCGTCATGTAGAAGCAGAAATTTCCTCCCGTAAAGCTATAATCATGCTATACTTTTCCGGCAGAGTGTGCTATGATTTAGCAGGTGTTCGGCCGGTCACGACCGAAATATCTTTTGAAACGTTGGAAAAGATGCCCTTCCCTTATGATATGGAGGGCTCTGAAAATCTTTCACTAAGGTGACATACCCCTTAGGTTCTCGTGCTTTCAGCGTGTGGGTTCGAGTCCCTTCAGGCGCACCACGTTAGTACGCAAGCTATGATACAATAGCTTGCGTACTATGTTTCGGAGACGGTCGAGAGTATAAGCGGCAGCAGCACAGTTACTCTGCATAACAACTTCATGCCCGCGGTTCCGGTCATAACGACTACGGCGGAGACAACACAGTATCCGTCACGGGAGAAGGGACAACGACCTTCACTTACAGGCAGGGGCGATTATAAACCATCTTCCGAAAGCCTCAGAAATGTGGTATACTCCATCTCGACAACTCGGTAGTTGTGGAGGTGGCTGTATGAAAATCGCAATCATCGGAAGTTTTCCTCACGCAGCAAAAGAACAGATAATCAATAGGTTTCCGGAGGCGTGGGAAGTAAGAATTCTGCATCCTTATGAAGCAGCAGAAGAAGAATTAAGAGACGCAGACGTGCTCATACCGGAGCATATCAAAATCAACGCAGCGTTGCTGGAAAAAGCGCCCAGACTAAAACTGATCCAAACAGGTGCGGGGTATGACAATGTAAATCTTGAAGACTGTACCAGATACGGCGTTCAAGTCTGTAATGCTGCCGGCGTGAATGCGAATGCGGTTGCCGAGCATGTGATGGCCTTCATTCTTTGCTGGTATAAAAACATCACATACCTCGATTCGTTCCTAAAGGCTCACCGGGATGAAGGAGAACTGCAATACAAGGGAGCAGAGCTTTCTGAAAAAACGATCGGAATCATTGGCCTCGGAAATGTAGGAAAAAAGGTTGCGGCGTATTGTAATGCCTTTCATATGAACGTCCTGGGCTATAGCCATAAGCCGTTTGACATTGTCGGTGTACAGCAAAAAAATCTGGATAGCATTTACCGTGAGAGTGATATCGTCAGTATTCATATTCCTTTGAATGAAAGCACGCGGCATATGATCGATTCTCATGCGTTCGACAAAATGAAATCTGACGCAGTCTTGATCAACACATCAAGGGGAGCGGTCATTGACCAGGATCAACTGATACTGGCAATAAGACAGGGCAGTATTGGCGGAGCTTGTCTGGATGTATATGAGGATGAACCCTTAAGTATGGATAATCCTCTGCGGGACTTGAATCATGTCATCCTGACTCCCCATACGGCCGGACTTCCGGATGGCGTGAAGTATCATAAAAAGCGCTATGATTTCTTTATCAGCAATATCAAGAAAGTGATGAACGGGGAACTCCCGGAATGCAGGCTGAATCAGATTTGAAGATATAATTCCAGTTTATCTAATTGAATACTGCTTTAGAGATCGGAGAAATCCGACCTCTCTTCATTTTACGAAGGAGGGCTGCCCATGAGCCTTTTTCGCGTATACGTGGATGGCGCTCTGTTCTATCATCACATTTGTCTTCCGGGATGGAACCGAGGTCAAGGCCAAGATAAAGAACGGGGTCCGGCAGTACCGCAAGCGGGCGAACAAGGAGACTTCAAATGAGTAATCAGCTACCTATAGTAATAGGGTCTCACGCAGCGGAATCCGGAAAAAAACGCGTTGCCGCATATTGCCGCGTACATCGTCATCGGGCTGCTGGCGTTTTTACTCGGCGTGTGCGTGACCGTTCTATGCTTCCGGCTGCGCCAGATGAACCGGGAGGACACGCGGGACACGGAAAGGCGGTGGCGGCATGACCTACGTTGAGAACATTTTTCTCTGCATGGCGTCCCCGCTGCTGGTGGCCGCCCTGTGCATGGGCAGACGGCAGCTCCGCCTTTTCCTGTTCTGCATCGCCGGGATGGGGGTGTGCCTGCTCTCGGCCTACATCAACACCTTTCTCGCGGCGGTGTGTCAGGCGGACGCCCTTGCCGCCACGGTGGAGATCGCGCCGGTGGTGGAGGAGGTCATGAAGCTGCTGCCGCTGGCCTTTTACCTGCTGGTGTTCGAGCCGGAGGGGGAGCGGATCAAGCCCGCCGCCATCACCGTAGCACTCGCCTTCGCCACCTTTGAAAATGTCTGCTACCTCATCCAGAACGGCGCGGACCGCTTCTCCTTCATCTTCTTCCGAGGCTTCGGCACGGGAGCGATGCACGTGCTGTGCGGCCTGATCGTCGGCGGCGGGCTGGCGTATGCGTGGCAGCGGGCGTGGCTGAAGGTGGCCGGCACCTGCGGGCTGCTGGGCGCGGCCATCACCCTTCACGCCACCTATAACCTGCTCATCGCCTACGGCGGTGCGGCGCAGTATATCGCCTACGCCCTGCCGGTGCTGCTGATCGCGGTGGGAAAGCCCTCCGTCTCCCTGTCTGCCCGGCGGGAATGATCAAATATTACTCCTTGAGAGCCGCTTTTTGGCGGCTCTCAAATTTTTTAGAAAATTTTGCGATCGGGGTGAGAGTTTTCCCGATTTTTTGTACCTATATAAGTAAGAGGCTTTTTGAGCCGCCTTGTCGAGAAAAGCAGGGAGGAGGTTGCAGACGATATGTACGATACCGCAAGACGGGTCGCCCTTGTCAAAAAACGGGTGCGTGACAACACCCGCCGGAGGCAGCGGCGCAGCGTCTACGGGCTGTCCGCCGCGTGTGTGCTGCTGTTCGCGGCGCTGATACAGGCGGAGGGCATGGCCATTGAACGGGGACAGACCGCCGCGCAGGGTGCCTTCGGCGCCATGCTGCTGCGGGAGGACGCAGGCGGTTACGTGCTGGTAGGCGTTGTCTGCTTTGCAGCGGCGGTGGTCGTTACCGTGTTTTGCACACGATTGAGAAAAAGCAATAACCAGGAGGAACAAACCAAGGAGGATGAGGAAAGATGAAGAAAAGATTTTTAGCGGCGCTGCTGTGCCTGTGCATGACGCTCACGCTGCTGCCAACTACGGCGTTTGCAGCGGTGAGCGATTCGCTGGGCAATACACCCGAGGAGAATCAGGCGGTTTTGGAGCAGCTCTCCGCCCTGACTGGCGGTAGCGACCAGGTGCTTTCCATGCTGAACGCCTTGGGGCTGCTGGATGAAGCCGGCAATTTCAAGGTGGATCAAACCATCACGCTGGACGGCCAGGTGTTGACACTGGCGGCTGTCATGGAGCTGCTGGAAAATCCCGCCACGGATCTCACCCGCATAGCCGACGTGGATGGGACTCCGGTGGCGCTGGGCGATTTGAAGACCATGATCCAAATCGAACAGGAGCTGCAGCGGATCAAGGACACCTATTTCTCCGGCAGGGAGTTTACCGGGGAAGCTCTGGAGAATCTCAACAGCCTGATGGAGCAGCTGGAGCTGCAGGGCATCAGCTTGCAGTATTCCGCCTTTGCCACACCGCCTGAGGGCGTTGAGACGGTGGATATGAGCGGCATGATGCGCCAAACGCTGGAGGATCGCGCAAACAACAGCTGGAGCTCCGGGACTTTTACTGTATACAGAGGAAAACCGGTCGGCTTTTCCTACCGCATTCAAGAAGGCCAGCTCAGCGATTATATCACCGATGTGAAGGTCTCGATAGGCGAGACGAGTACGGTCGTCGAGCAAAGCGACGGGTCCTACAAGCTGACCTATGACGTAGGCGAAACTTTCAGTTTAGGTGGTTGTGAAATCACTGTCAAGGTTACAACCAAAGGAAATAACCCGGCCTGGCTCGAGAATTCTTATTCCCATGGCGACCTGCTGGGGATGATTGAATTTTACGATGCGGAAAATCTGGTGTTCTATAACGGCGCCAGCTATGCCGACCACCATCAGCTCAAGCTAATAAAGACGGTTGGCGTCCCCACAATACAAACATCAATGACTGCGCCGGGCTATGTTGAAGAAGTCAAAAATACAGACGTATTATATGATGATTTGTTTATTCCTTTGCTGACAGAAAGATACTCTGGCGGCAGTGCCGACAATTCGGACTTTGTTGCGCTAAGCAATACCATCGGAATTTTGGAGGGCGCTCGCAACTCGGTGCTTCCCGCCGGCTCCGACCCATTTTATCAGCCATACCAAATCGACGCCAGCATCAAGTTTGACTGGAGTACCGATGTAGCTGCCTATACTGGCCCTGCGCCGTATGGCAATAGCGCCACACGACCCTATGCCCCGTTCTATCTGACGGAGTACAAGTTCAATGGAACATCTCTGGGGATCAGCGGCGGCGAAACAAAACCGCCGGACTGTACGATTAACAAGGGCGATACGGTCAGCATCTCCCTGCAGTCTACCACGCAAAACAGAGGGGCACAGCAGTACTATCTGCCCTTCGAACTGTATCTGAAGAATGTAAATAGAGATAACCAAAATTCCACCACCACCGCCCAGACCAGCAACGTCACCGCCGAGCTGTTGGACACGGACAAGCCCACCATTCAAAGCGTCACGGCCCCGGAGGGAACCTATGCCAGCGGACAGCACGTGCCCATCACAGTTACCTTTAGCGAGTTCGTGGATCTTAGCAACGCCCGCGTGACCATCAATGGCAAAGAGTATACCGCCGCTGAGCTTTCCATGAACAACTACGGTGTCACGGCAATGCTCTGGTACCCAGTGCGGGATACGGATGACACCACGGTCACCGTCAATGGTATGACCGGCGTGAAGGATGTTTTCGGTCATACGCTGGATACCACACTCTATCAAAGCAACTCGATTACCGGAGTTGAGCTGAAGAGCGTCTTGATGCGCAACGCTCCCACCGCACTGACCGCCACCTACGCCAACGGCAAGGCAGAGTTCACGATGAACGCCAACATGGAGCAGGCCTACAAGACCGTATACAGCAATTATCACACCCCGGCAGGCACAGACCCGAAGGAAGCCCCTTTCCGCCTCGAGCTGAGGTACGACTCCGCGGCTGAACCAATCCATCTGCAGGTCTATCTGGACACAGAGAAGGAAGCCTTCACCATTAGCGACTATGCAATCGCACCCGCGGCTTACACCCGCACCTATACGGTGACGCTGCAGGCCAACGAGGGCACGAAAGACGCTTCTAACTGGGTGAATGTTCTTCCCCTGACCCGGCAGTTCACGGTGACACAGAAAGTTTCCGCGCACACGGTGACCATAGTCCCGGAAACGAATGACGCCGACTATACGATTTCCCTCGCTGCAACCGCCCGCCCCACGCTTAAGGCCAAGGTTTTGGGGGCAGGCGGTGAGCAGGCCAGCTACACCACCGGTAAATGGAGCAGCAGTGACCCGCTCATTGCCACCATCAACGAGGATACCGGCGTTGTTGCCACCACAGGAACCAAGGTGGGAACCGTCACCTTTACCTTTACGGCGGACAACGGGACTGAGGACACTACCGATGATGTGACGGGCCGGTCAGAGCCCTATACCGTGACGGCAGGCAATTCTCTGGCACTGGTGATTCCCGACGGCGCGTCCATCGTGACGCGGGTAAATCAGCCCGCCACCGTGCTGTGGAGCTCCAACGCCGCGCTGATGGCACCGAACAAAGAGTTCAATTACAGGATCGACCTGTATGAGGGCAACTACGCGAATGAGGCGGCGCTGAGCGGCCTCAAGCCCGTTGCGACTTATACCGCCGGCAAGGATAAAAACAGCGTGCGGATCGAGAAGAATGTGCTCTCCAAGCTCTCCATCGGCAATACCCCTGCCTACACGGTATGTGTCTCCATGCCGCACCCCAACGCCGGGAGTGAGGACGTCCGCCTGTCGGCACTTGCCTGGATCATCGTGCAGGCACCACCTGCCACAGCCAAGCTGACACCGCCCCGGAGCATTTACTACAAGGATACCGACGGCACCGTCAATATCGACTGGTCGGTGGAAAACACCACTGACGGCGCCTCTCAACAGCCCACGCTGACCATTACCCGGGTCACAGAGGACAACAAAACCACCAAAGTGGTGGACCTATCCGGCACCGCCGGAAGCTACTCCCTGCAATTACAGAGTGTGACAGACGGCAATCTAAAGGACACCTATCAGGTGGTTTTGAGCGTGGAGAATCCTGGTGAGGAATCTCCCAGCACCGACTCCTTCCCCCTGTATGTCTACAATGCCGACGCACTGAAGGTGCAGAACGACGAAGGAAAAACGATTTCTAAGCTGACCATGGACAATACTTCCAAGGTCAGCGGCAGCCTGCCCACCGTTACAGCTGAAATTTTGCAGCTGCGCCAGGAGTTGGGGCTGATCGAGTACATCGGCATCAACTATGACGAGTACGGATGGAACTCCTTTAAGGACGGGATCCAGTGGCTCTCCAGCAACAACAATGCCATTTCCGTCAACTACAAGCAGGGCGGACTGTATGAGGACATCAGAAACTTCTCCTTTGATTCCTACCTTCCCGAAACCAAAATGGCGCTGGCCGGCTTGGCCAACGGCACCGCAACCGTCACGGCTACCCATGCCGCCACGGGCATGAGCGCCGCCGTACAGGTGACAGCGAAAACGCTGCAAAATAAGTTCTATCTCTTCCAGCTGACGCCTGCAGCGAAAACTACGCTGCAATACACCGACGGCAAAGGTGTGTCCAAAACGGTCACGACCAATAGTGAAGGCGTGCTGGCGCTTTACGAACCCAACGGAATCGCCAGTGAGGTGTCTCTGCGGTCCGGCTCCGGCGCGGATATTTATCTGGGCACCATCTATAAAGAAAATCTGCGTTCCGGCGAGCGGGATGCCACAAAACTGCAGCTTTATCCCTTGAATACCTTCAGCCTTCGGCGAGTCGCCCGGGCATCTGTGACGCTCATCACGCCGGGCGGCGATCCGCTGGCGAACAAGACGGTGACCGTTCGCGGCGGCGTTTATAAAAACGGAGGCTACTGCGAGACAGCTCTGCTGGGCTCCAAGGCAGGAGCACTTGTCAGCGGCATCACCGGCGACACCTATACCACGGATGCGGCGGGAAATATAACCGTCTATCTGGATTCCACCCAGTTCTGGTCGGCCGAAAAGGGCGAGAGCAACACCACGGCGCTTTCCGCTCTGGATCAGCTGGAGTACATTCTGGAGATCAGCGAAATTGACGGTGACAAGTACTATCCGCTGCTGCTGACCGTCAACGGCAAGCTGGGCGTGGACGATGTAATGCGCACCGCAGAGGGCGTTGTCTCTCTGGAGCGCGTGCCGACGGGGGAGGCAAACAAGCCCTTCATTGTGGCGCAAAGCGTTGATTACGGTCTTGCCAACGGTCAGAAGGTGGATGTCCGCAGCTCGACTGGGAAGATCGGCCCTAACAGCAGCTTCAAAACAGCAAGCCTGCACACCACCATGCTCCTCTGGGGCGAGGATATTGCCAACGCGAAGAATTACCGTCTCAGGTTGGCGGACGAATACGGCGTTCTTCCTGCCGCCCAGAGCAGCAGTACCAAGCAGTATCCCTTCTCATCCATCCCCGTAGCGGAAAACGATCTGACCCTCACCGAGGCCACCATGACCACCTCTGGATGGATCGCCGACGGCAAGGATGTGGGTATGAAAACGCAGCTGAGCCTGAACGGCATCCTGCTACAGGAGAAAATAATGCCCTTCCGGGTCGTTGATCTGACCCGAGTGCCCAAGGTGACAGAGGATGACCGCGTCACCGGTATTCTGGCGACGATGGGAGCCTCCAGTGGAGTGAATCAAGTCGACTTTGGCGGAGTGGGCGATAGTAACATTCTCAAGGTGCTGACCGGACGGCTGGATGATCTGAGCGGTCCGGTGGACACTTCCGTGTTCAAAATGATCATCACCCCCAGCGAAGATCCCTCCGTGTTCCGTGCCATGATTTGGGCCGGGTACAATACGCTGGAGATGGAGGACATGGACTATTCCGAGGACGGCGTGGCGTTGGGTGCGAATGTGCTGACGCAGAACCTGGAAGTGGGCGTGCCCGGGACCGGGGACCTGAGCCAAATGGCCCAGGGAACCTATGATCCCAAGGGGGACTACAAAACCAACTCCTTGGCCGACAATGTCACCAGCACGGATCTCAACTTGCAGTTGGAGGGCTTTTACGAAGCGGAGATCCGCTATAACGCCGAAAAAAAGGAGTGGGAGGTTTTCACCGTAGGCGGCGGATTTACCGCCGGCGTTGGCGTGGGCTTCTCCTTCAGCGTGAACGCCATGGCTGGCCCCGTGCCGTTGACGGCAACCTTTGAGCTGGGTGGTGCCATTCAGCTGGATTTCCGTACCGCAGTGCGCTACGGCCAGCAGGGACAGGGCACAGAGCTTGCCTGGAGCGATCCCACGGCCACGGCAGTGAATGACTTTTTGACCACGCTGCGTATCAACGCCTATGTCCACGCGTTTGGCGGCATTGGCTTTGACTATTCGATCGTGGCGCTGAAGATCGGCCTATTCGGCAATTTGGATGTGGACAGTCAGAATAAGTTCCTTTCCCGCACCTATCTTGCCGACGCGGCAAAGCGCCAGATCAACGGTCAGGCCCTGGGGATCCAAAGCGAAGTGGGAATCAAATTTGTGGCCAGCTTCCTGTTTATCTCCTACGAGGCGGTGATCGCCTCCGGAACCCTTGGAGCCACCAAGACTTTTAATGACTGGAAAACAATCGACGACTACTGGAATAACGCCACCAGTGGGCTGAGCCTTGCCTCGCTGCGGATGGCGGCGGCCCAGAGCGGAATGCAGGTGGCTTCTATCAGTGCAACGCTCCAAAGCCGGGACTATCTGGAGCAATATGCCCGTACCTGGGGCCAGCCCCAGCAGCGGATGATGCTGTTCTCTCTGAACTCCACCCCCAATGGGCTGAAAAACATCCAGACCAATGCCAACCCCACATCCTATCCACAGCTCAGCGATGACGGGAAGGTATTGGCCTACATCAACGACGGCGACAGCAGCAGTATTTACGACAGCCGGGCGCATTTCTCCACCCTCAATGACGGTGTCTATTCTACCTCCAGCCAAATTGACGATCCCACAGGGTTCCCCGGCTACGGCGACACGAGCGTTTCTCTGTCCGGCACCGACAGCTTCGCGGCGGCGGCTTGGGTTCGCATGGGCACCAACCTGCCGGGTAAAGATGCCAGAGATTCCGTGACCTTGGAAGAGCAAAACCTGCTGATGAACAGCACGGAGATCGTAGCGTCCGTCTATGCCGGCTCAACCTGGACCTCCACCCGCTTAACCAACAACGGCACGCCGGATCTGGCCCCAGCCACGGCAGTAGGCGGCGATGGCAAGGCCATCGTGTTCTGGCGCAGCGTCTACACCCCCGATCCCGGTACGCAGGGCAGCAACAGCCTGCTAAACTTCACGACCAGAGATTGTATCATGTACCGTTGCTATAACAGCACTGGCACCTGGAGCGAGGCCAAAATGCTTTATAACGGTGCTACTGGCCGCGTGAAGGCGTTGCAGGCGGCCATGCTGCCCGACGGAACCGCTATGGCGGTTTACTCGCTGGACCGCAGCGAAACCGGAGATACCTCCGACTACGAGATCGCCTACTGTACCGTGGCTGCTGACGGAACTCCCGGTACAGCCATGCTGGCGACCTGTGACAGCAATCTTGACGAAAACCCCCAGGTCGTTGCAGCCAACTTCGGCAGCGGGGATGACCGATTTGTCATCGGTTGGCATAGTGTCCGAGACGGCAGCAGCGATATCCAGCTGTTGGCTGTGGACGGCAGCGGCACCATGTCCAACAGCTTCCCCGGCTCTCTGTCTGCCCTGACCAGCAGCGGCAACGCCGTCGTGGGCGGAGACTTCCACTTCGCTTCCCTCAGCGGGGGGCATCGCAGCCTCAATGAGCTTACCATCGTCTGGAATGAGACTGTCAATGACGCCAACGGCGCGGTAGATCACGGCATTTTGAAGGCGGCCAAGCTGCGCTATGCCGCAAATACCTACACTCTCTCCGCACCGTTGGAACTGGCAGAGCTGCCGGATCGCACGCTGGCTGACCACTTTGATGCCTATGTCAGCGGCACCAATCAGGTGCAGGCTGCCATTCAGGCCACCCGGTATGACGATGAAAAACCGGAGGTAATCGGCGGCGTGACCGTTCCGGGTGAGGAAACGATCCTCTATACCGCTACCTCTAATTTTATCACCGATGCGGTGGCAGTGGAACAGATCGGTGTGGATTATGCAACGCTGGCGCTGAACAGCCTGACACCCATTCGCTTTACCATCCGCAACACCGGGCTGAACGATGTGACAAACCTAACGGTCAAGCTTGGCAGCGGGGAAACCGCCACCCTTACGGAAAAACTGCTGCCCAATGAAAGCACCATCCTTACCGTCTGGCACCATGTGAAGGACCGCGTGACCGACCCGAGCTATACCATTACCGCCGCCGGCGGCATCAGCGAAAACGGCACAGTGTATCTGGATTATCCCGACATTGGCATCTCGCAAATGGAAGTGATTGCGGAGAGCGCCGGCAAGCGCACGGTGCGCATGACCCTCTATAATTCCTCTGCCGCCACGCTGGCCGGCGGAAAGGGCCGCGAGGTGAAGCTTGCGTTCTATGCGGATGATCTGCATACCAAGCCTGCAGAGGTAACCTGCACCACAAACGGCGTATCGGTTAGCGGTAATGAAATCACCGTTTCCGAAGACAGCGCCCTCGCCCGCATCGATCAGGGAACCTTTACACTGGACCTGACCTATGATCTGGGCAAGTATATGAACTCCATTGGCAAAACCGAGATCCCCAATGTGGGTACCTATCTGTACGCCGAGGCGTGGGCGGAAGGCCAGATCGGTGGAACGGGAAGCAATCAGCGCCTGCCGGAGTATGACGGCAGTGACAGCGAGGCCAGCGTCCATATGACCGGCGCACTGGCCCGCACCGGAGAGCGGCTGACGATGGATGTGGCACAGGGGAACGACGGCAACGGTCACAGCACCGCCGCCATTACCCTGCGCAACAACTGCCTGCAGCCTCAGACCAGCGCAGAGCTGGTGGCCACGCTGCTGGATGCTGCCGGGGCCGTTCTGGAAACGAAAAAGACCAGTATTGGCGGTGCCATCTCCGGGGAAACCTTCCGGGCGGAAACCGTCACCTTCTCCCGGCTTGGCACCCGCGTAGTGGTGCGAGCCGCAGTGCCCGGTAATGACCTTCTGACCTTTGAAGGTCTGGCAGTGGGGCTCGGCGATTTTACCGCCAACGGAACGAACTATACCTATACGCTGCAAAATGATAGCGGAGCAACATCTACGCTAGTCACAGCGGTGTCTGGAAACGGCGAGCCCGTGAGCATCAACGGACAGGCTCTGTCCACCGGCGGCAGCGCAACCGTTGCCATCCCCAACAGCGGCACAACCGACATTGTCGTGGGAATCGGTGCTAAAACTTACACGCTGACGATTCTGCGCAATAGCGGCACAGGCGGCAATGAAGGCGGTGGCGGCAGCGGCTACAGCTACTACACCATCAAGGCAACTGCCGGGGCTGGCGGCTCCATTTCTCCCTCCGGCAATGTCAGCGTCCGCGAGGGCCGGGATCAGACCTTCACCATCACCCCGGATAAGGGCTATGCTGTCGCCAACGTCAAGATCGACGGCAAGCGCATTGGCGCGGTGAAGTCCTACACCTTTGAGAATGTCCGCAGAACCCATACCATCGAGGTCATCTTCGTCAAGGGCACTGCCGGCGCCAACACCGGAGACAGCAGCAATCTTCCGCTGTGGAGCGCCCTCCTGCTGGCAAGTACCCTTACGCTGGCCGGCGCCGTCCACTATAAGAGAAAACGCGCACGGTAATCGTCTCATCACACCTTTAAGGCCAACAAACAGCTCAGCTTTCGGTATTGCCCGGAAGCTGAGCTGTTCCTTTTTCACTACAAGAAGCTAATCAATGACATTTTGAGCTGCGCCGCTATCCCAGCGCGGCAAGGAGACAGCATTATGAAAAGAATCACAAGAATCATTCGTCCGATCATCTGCATGGCCGTCCTTCTCTTCGCCATGACCACGGCAGTTATGGGCTGCTATCAGAAAGAGACGGAGCCTATCGACATTCCCGGCAGAACGCCTTCCGGCACATCTGCGCCTCAGCCATCAGCGATTCCCGCAGGCGAAGTTATCCCCTCGGTGGACAGACAAGCAAAGCTGGCAGAAGCCAGAGCGAAGAATCCCGACACCGTGGCATGGCTGTATATTCCCGGTGCGGAGGTAGACGATCCCGTGATGCAGGCGGAGGACAACGGCTATTACCTGAAGCTGGATGAAAACGGTGAGTATGCCATGTGGGGCTGCTATTATGCCCATTGTGAAAACGAAATCGGCGGCAGGGATAAGCTGGACAAAAACACCACCATTTTCGGCCACTCCGCCAGCAACTGCGACCCGGACGGTGTGCGGTTCACCAAGCTCTACCGTTATATGGACGCAGACTTTGTAAAGGAGCATCCGTATATCTATCTCTCTGTGGATGGCGAGGACATGATTTTCCAGATCACCGCTCTATTCGTCACGGATATTGGCTTTGACTATATTGCGCCTGATCCCACGGGAGATGATCTGACCAGCTTCTTTGAGACGATTGCGCGGAAAAACTGGC
>ERZ506918.596-NODE-596-length-15050-cov-5.016072_pt1 | contig 15050 bp, 12 predicted proteins | sample MGYA00513975_ERZ506918 | MGnify/ENA metagenome assembly ERZ506918 | reverse complement strand
GACAGCATAGGGGAAGTGGCGGGCATAGGTGCCGCCGCCCATGGTGAAGGGCTTGGCGTTCTCGCCGGTCACTTCGTTGTAGGTGTTGATGCAGGCCAGAATGGCGGGGCTGTCGGCTTCAATATAGAAGGGCTCGGCAGCGGTCACATCGCGCAGCTCAGCGCCGTCGCCCAGTGCGGCACGGATCTGCTCGGTCATCTTTTTGCCGTTGGTGCAGGTGGGGAAGCGGCTGTCCATGGTCTGGAAAATGCGGCCATCTTCCATATAGATGCGGCCGCCGATCACGGTCAGCGGGCCAAAGGGGCCGTCGGCGCAGTTGATGCTCAGTCCCTCACCGGCGGTGGAAGCGTGCAGCTTGCGCACGGCCTCCAGATAGGTGCGCTCGGTCTCATTGCACAGGCCGTTGTCCAGCAGGTAGTTCACCACCAGACCGATGGCGTTGACCGTGCCCTCGGGCATGGCGGCATGGCCGCTCTTGCCCCAGCCCCGGATACGCACCCCATTGCCTTCCGGCTCCAGCGTGATGTTGGGGGCATTTTTCAGCTTGGTGATGTCAGTCTCCACCAGTGCGCTGGCGCGGTCGGGGACTGCATTGTTGGCAACGCCGCCCTCGAACTCCTTGATCTCGCCGTTGCACACCGGGCTGACCAGCTCCGCACCGAAATGGCCCTTCTCGCCGTTGCACACCGGGAACTCTGCATCCGGAGTGAAGCAGAACACCGGGGCCGGGTAGTTCTTGAGGTAGTATTCCACATCGTTCATGTGGGTCTCTTCGTTGTCGCCAACCATTGCGCGGATGGGATACCGCAGGGAAACGCCCTCCTCCTTGAGGAACTTCAGGGCATACAGGGTAGCCACCATGGGGCCCTTATCGTCGGCAACGCCGCGGCCCAGCAGCCAGCCGTCCTGAATGCGCATGGTGAAGGGGTCGGCCGTCCAGCCGTTGCCCACGGGCACCACGTCCACATGGCAGATGGTCGCCAGATACTTTTCAGGGTCCTTGCCGGCCAGCTCTGCATAGCCGATGTAGTTCTCGCAGTTGCGGGTGGCAAAGCCCATGCCCGCAGCCAGCTCCAGCGTCTTGTCCAGCGCTGCACGGGGGCCTGCGCCGAAGGGTGCACCCTCTTCCGGGGTGCCCTCTACGCTGTTGACTGCCACCAGAGCGGCGATATCCTTCAGCAGCTGTTCCTTGTTTTGCGCAATATATGCGTCGATTTTCTGATTCAGTGCCTGATCCATGATCTTATCGTTCCTTTCCGTCCGGCAGCTTTGCGCCGCCGGTTTCAAAACACTTTTTTATTTTAGCATACTCGGCGGCAAAATACCATTGTCAATTGTTGTTCTTTGCCGGAACACAGCCTTTTTTTCTCAGCCCACCGAGAACAGGGTGCTCAGCGCACCCAGCAGGCCCGCGCTGGCCAGACCCATGATGATGCCCGCCAGCAGCACGCCGCCCATGCAGGCCTTAACCACGTCCTTGAACTTCATATCCAGGATCGAGCCTGCCAGCGTCCCAGTCCACGCGCCGGTGCCCGGCAGCGGGATGCCCACGAACAGCAGCAGCGCCACCTCAAGGCCGCGGCCTGCCTTGGCTTCCAGTGCGCGGCCGCCTTTTTCGCCTTTGACGATGCAGAACTTGCAGATGGGCCCGATGAGGGGCTTATGGTAGCCCCAGATCAGGAATTTGCGTGCAAACAGATAGATGAACGGCACCGGGATCATGTTGCCCACCACGCACACCAGATAGGTGGGCAGGATGGGCAGGCCCATGCCAAGCCCGATGGGGATGGCACCGCGCAGTTCAATGAGCGGTACCATGGAAACGAAAAATACCAGCAGATAGCCTTTGAGCATAGAGTCTCCTTTTCCCTGCTCTTTCCGGGAGAGCAGGCGTTTTTTACAGGTTACAGGTCAATGTCCAGCTCCACCGGGCAGTGGTCCGAGCCGAAGATCTCGTTGTGGATCTCTGCCGCCCGGATCCTGTCGGCGATGCGGCGGGATACGATAAAGTAGTCGATGCGCCAGCCCGCGTTCTTTTCCCGGGCATGGAAGCGGTAGCTCCACCAGCTGTACTTCACCTCGTCCGGGTGCAGCACACGGAAGCTGTCGGCAAAGCCGGCATCCAGCAGCTCGGTCATTTTTCCGCGTTCCTGATCGGTGAAGCCTGCGCTCATGCGGTTGGTCTTTGCATTTTTGATGTCGATCTCCGTATGGGCCACATTCAGGTCCCCGCACAGGATCACCGGCTTTTTCGCATCCAGCGCCAGCAGGTAGGCGCGGAAGGCGTTTTCCCATTCCATGCGGTAGTCCAGACGCTTCAGCCCGTCCTGACTGTTGGGGGTGTAGCAGTTCACCAGCCAGAACGCCGGGTATTCCAGCGTCAGCACCCGGCCCTCGTGGTCGTGCTCCTCGATGCCGATGCCGGTGGTCACGGCCAGCGGCTGCTCACGGCACCAGCAGGCCGTGCCGGAGTAGCCCTTTTTCTCTGCGGAATAGGTGTACTCCGTGTAGCCCTCCGGGGCAAAATCTGCCTGTCCCGGCTGCATCTTGGTCTCCTGCACCGAAAAGATATCGGCATCCAGCTGCGCAAAGCTCTCGGCAAAGCCGTGGGTCAGGCAGGCGCGCAGACCGTTGACATTCCAGCTGATCAGTTTCATGCTGTACTCCTTTATGTTATGCGTGATATTTGTTCTTCCATACACCGCTGCGGAAGCGGATGACAAAGCAGGTGACACGGCACATCCAGTCGATGACCATGGCGATCCACACGCCCACGGCACCCCAGCCCATCCGCACGCAGAGCAGATAGCTGAAACCAAGCCGCCACACGGCCATGCTCAGAATGGACACGAGCATGGTGAATTTCACATCATTGGCGGCGCGCAGGGCGTTGGGCAGCACAAAGGACAGGGTCCACAGCAGGATGGCAAAGCCCGCGTGGATGCGCACCAGCGTCTCAGAAAGCACCATCGTCTCACCGGACAGCGCATAGATGCCGATGAGCTTATGCAAAAACAGCAGGATGGCACCGTTGGAAAGGCCCATTGCAATGTAGGACCACAGGGAGAGCTTGCGGGTGTAGTAGACCGCCTGCTCGCTGTCTCCTGCGCCCACACAGCGGCCCACCACCGTGATCATGGCAAGGCTGAGGGCCTTGCCGGGGATGACGCCCATGCCGTCCAGATTGTTTGCCACCGCGTTGGCCGCGATCTGCACCGTACCGAAGGTGGAGATCATGCTCACCACCAGAATGCGTCCGGCCTCGAACAGGCTGTTCTCGAATGCAGAGGGGATGCCGATGCCCAGAATGCGCCGGGTCATCCTTGCGTCCAGACGGGTGGTCTTGGGCACCGTGAGGGCGTTGCCCTTCTGATAGCATCTGCGCAGGATGAGGAACGCTGCCACCACGCGGGACACCACGCTGGGCCATGCAACGCCGTCCACACCCATTTTCAGGCCGAAGATGCACACTGCATTGCCCACGATATTGATGACATTCATCAAAAAGCTGATCTGCATGGAGATTTTAGAATTGCCCATGCTGCGGAACAGTGCCGCGCCGCCGTTATACAGTGCCAGAAACGGATAGCTGATGGCGATGATGCGCAGGTACAGCACGCTGGCGTCCAGCACATCGGCATCAATGGCACCGTAAAACAGCCGGATCATGGGCCGGGCCAGAACAAAGCAGAATGCGCCCACCAGCAGCCCGAACAGACCGCTGAGCAGGATCAGCTGGCCGGAGCTCTCGTTGGCGCTCTTCTGCTCCCGTGCGCCCAGAAACTGGCTCACCACCACCGCGCCGCCGGTGGCCAGCGCCGCAAACAGCACGATGATGAGGTTGTTGATCATATCCACAAGGCTGACACCGGAAATGGCCGCTTCGCCGCAGCGGGACACCATCATGGTATCGGCCATACCCACGGTCACTTCCAGCAGCTGCTCCACCAGCAGCGGGCCGGTCAGCAGCAGCAGTTCCTTTTGTGTGAACAGCGGCCTCCGCCCTCCGAAGAGCGGCTTTTTTGTTCCGCTCACCGTCTGATTTTCCATTGATATGCTCCTTTCCCCCGTGCCGGACCTCTTTTCCCCTGCACGCCGTCTGCCGCACACAGGGCAGACTCCCCATTGAATGTATCCATCATAACACACAGGCCGACGCTTGTAAAGAACTGTCGTATCCCGCGTGTTTTTTGCGCGGCATCCGGGGCGTTTCTGCTGCTTTTTGGGCTTGTTCGTCAGTTTGCCGGGAACTCTTCATCAAATTTGTGCGTTCCTCCAAAAATGAGTTTTTTCGGACGTCTTTTGGTGAAAAATCAAAAAAAGGGCTTGTATTTTTATTTGAAAAGTGGTATGTTGTATCCAACAAAGCTGCAGTGTTGGATACATGAACTTCTCAGAGCGGTTTTTCGCTCACTATCGCGCTTTGTTCCTTATTTTTGCTATTTTCTTCATTTACCTTCTTATCATTTACCCTGCCTGCCCCGCAAGGGGCAAGAAAAGCGATGACTCAACCTGCACGAGTCACCGCTTTTTCTTTTTGTCTGTGCTATCGCAGGCCTAACCATTTAAATGCCCTCCGTTTCACTCTGGGCATTTTCAGCGGAAAAATATTTTTTTATTGCAAACAAGCCAGCCCTGCGGAGCTGGCTTGTTTGCTTTTTCACAGAAAAAGTTGCTTCTTGTGCAGAGAGCGGTCGCGTGGGACAGGCTTCATAGCTTTTATAAAAATCATCGCCGCCGGGGACGCTCCGCTGGGCCAGCGGCAGGGAGGGGTGTTTCGAGTCCCCCCTCCCTCTACCTCTGGACTCCACCCACCCCGCAACGAGAAAGGGGCTGCTCGCCCCTTTCAGACCCCAAAGCTGTTGGGCTCCATACAAAAAATCCAAGTCGCTCCGCTAAAGGATTTTTTGTGTTGCGCCGATTTCAAGGCCCCTCAGTCGCTGCGCGACAGCTCCCCACAGGGGAGCGAGCGCCAGCAGCTGCAGCTACTCGCCATGATCCCTTCCCGTGAAAAAGCAACTCCGGAAGATCCGCAGATCTTCCGGAGTTGCAAATATTAAAAATAATTTTTCCGCTGATGATGGCGCAGCGCACGCGGAGCCATTTTAAATCTTCAGCCCTTCACAAGTTCTGCAAACGCTTTCCGCACATCACCGGAGAAATACAGTGTTCCCAGCGCGCACACCGGGCCTTCACCGCCCAGCTCCACCGCCCGGGCCACGCCCGCTTCGATGGAGTCGGCCGCTTCCGCCCTGCAGCCATAGGCCCGGATGTGTTCTGCCAGCACTTCGGCAGGCATTGCCCGGGGCGTGTGTGCCGTCACCGTGACGAACCGCACGGCCAGCGGAGCCAGCAGGCTCAGCATCTGATCCACATCCTTGTCTGCCATGATGCTGACCAGAAAAACAAACTTCTGCCCCGGGAAACGGTCCTTCAGGCTCTGCACCGTGGCCCGCATTCCATGAGCATTGTGGCTGCCGTCCAGCAGGAAGGCGGGCGCGTGCCGCAGCAGCTCGAACCGGCCCGGCCAGCTGACCATTTCCAGTCCCGTGCGGATGGCGCTTTCCGGAATGTTCCAGCCATGGGCGCGCATCACCCGCAGAGCCGTGACCGCCAGCGCCGCATTCCGGGGCTGGTAGCTGCCGATCAGGGGCAGGTGCACATCGGTCAGGCCGTCAAAGTCGAACTCCACGGCGTCAAGGCTGCCGCCCTCGTATTTCAGCCTGCTGAAATCTACCTCAGTCAGCTCGGCGTGCTTTTCCGCTGCCACGCGGCGGATCACGGCGTCCGCTTCCGGCACACCGCCATAGCTCACCACCGGACAGCCTTCCTTGATGATCCCCGCCTTGGCGGCAGCGATGTCCCCAAGGGTGGGGCCAAGCTCCTTCACATGATCCATCCCCAGTGCCGTGATGACTGCGCATTCCGGGGCATCAATGACGTTGGTGGAATCCAGCGTGCCGCCAAGGCCCACCTCCAGCACCACGATCTCACATTTCTGCTGGGCAAAATAGAGCATTCCCAGCGCTGTGATGATCTCAAACTCGGTGGGTACATCCTCCATGGTGTCGGCGGCAGGCTTTACCTGCTCCACCAGTCTCACCAGTTCTTCATCCGGGATCTGCACTCCGTTGACCTGAATGCGCTCGTTGAAGCGGTTGATGAAGGGTGAGGTGTACAGGCCCACCCGATAGCCCGCGGCCTGCAGGCAGGACGCCATCATGGCGGCGGTGCTGCCCTTGCCGTTGGTGCCTGCAACATGCACGAATCTGAGCTGTTTGTGCGGGTCGCCCAGTGCGGCCAGCAGGGTGCGGGTGCGCGTCAGGCCGGGCTTGTGGCCGGCCCACTGGACGGCGTGGATGTATTCCAGGGTTTGTTCATAGTTCATGGATTTTGCCTCACGATTTAGAATTGTCTCCGCTTCGCTCTGACAATATCAGCGGAAATAGTATTTTTATAATTTGTAAATCCGAAACGACTGCGGTCGTTTCGGATTTACTTTTTTACGGGTAGGGATCGTAACGATTAACTGCATATGCTGCTGTTAGCCTGCGGCTGTCGCGCAGCGACTCTAAATCGGCGTAACACAAAAAATCCTTTAGCGTAGCGGCTTGGATTTTTTGTATGGAGCCCAACTGCTTTGGGATTATTAAGGGCGAGCAGCCCTTGATTCGTGCCTCCCGCGCCTCGAAAGTAGCGGGCGCTTTTCTGGTACTCTTTTGTGCGCGCAAAAGAGTACATATTCGGCGGCGATGCCTTTTGCAAAAGCCATATAAGCCTGCCCAACGCGACTACGCTCTGTGCGGGAAGCTTTTATTTCTTCACCATCTTCATCAGGGCACGGTTTTCCAGCAGGATGCGCAGCAGCACGGTGTTCACTGCAGCCAGGATCAGTGCATTGGGGATGCGCACGGCCAGCGTTGCCCACGGGTAGCCGTAGAAGATGCGCAGTGCCAGCGAGGTGATGACCATGGAACCCACAAAGTGTCCCAGCAGCACACTGATCTGCAGCCGCAGGCCGGTGCGCAGCCCGGGCAGCTTCTGCCATGCAAGCCCCGCCACCAGACCAATGGCACCTGCGCCCAGCGTGATGAGCGGGTTGATGGCGTAGCCCGCCAGCACACCGCCGATGATGTCGGCCACCGCGCCCACCGCAAAGCCTGCGCCGGGGCCGAACACCACCGCTGCCAGCAGCACCGGCAGGCTGCCCAGATTGAACCGGACGAAACCGGTGGAGATGCTGAGCACCCGGCTGAACACGATGCTCATGGCTACCAGCAAAGCCAGCATGGTCAGGGTACGCACCGAAGTTTTTTTGTCGTTCATTGTAGTTGTCCTCCTTAAAAAGGAACAGCAGGCAGGACGCAAAAACGCCCTCCCCTGTGACAGACCGCACAAAGGAGGGCGTGAATTCCAACAACATTCACTTCCGGGCAAAAACCGCAGACGGCTCTCGCCTGCACCCAAGTCCATGCAGCAGCGGGATGCAGACCCTGCACCGCGGTCAATACCTTCGTCCGCAGCACAACTCCCCGTTGATGCGGCACTTAACGCGCAGGGTCTTACTCTGTTGATGATGCCATTATAATCCTTTTTTTACCGCACTGCAAGCGCTCAAACAGACATCTTTGCCAAAGGAGCGTTTTTATTTTTGGCAGTGTTGTATAAACGTAGGACTTTTGCCCGCTTACCTCCCTCTTTTCTTTTGGCGCAGAACGTGGTAAGATGAACACAAGATACCAAAGGGGAAACTGCCCCGGAAAGGAAATTTTCCATGAAATTCAGCGAAATGACCTATACCCGCCCGGACATCGATGCCCTGCTGGCACGGTGCAAGCAGCTGGCTGCCAAGGCCGCCGATGCGCAGGACGGCGATGCCCTCATTCAGGTGTACTACGAGCAGAGCCGCGCCTTTGCGGACTACACCACCGCCTCTCAGCTGGCTAACATCCACTACACCTGCGACACCCGCGATGCCTACTGGAAGGCTGAGCAGGACTTTTTTGATGCCAACGGCCCTGCTGTGACCAACGCCAGTGTGGAGATCAGCCGGGCATTTCTGGCAAACCCCTATGTGGATGCCCTTACCGAGCACTTTGGCACCACCTGCGTAGCCGGTATGAAGAACGCCGTGCTGGGCATGGACGACCGCACCGTGGAATTGCAGCAGGAGTTCAACGCGCTGGTCAGCCAGTACCAGCAGATCTACGGCGGTGCACTGGTGGAGCTGGACGGCAAGCAGCTGACCATCCCCCAGCTGGGCCCCTACAAGGAGGATCTGGATCCCGCCGTGCGCCGCGCCGCCTACGAAGCCGAGGCCGGGTACTTTGACGCCCACCGGGACGAGCTGGACGCATTGTACACCAAGATCGTCAAGAACCTGAATCAGCAGGCCAAGGTGCTGGGCTACAAGGATTACAGCGAGCTTTCCTATGTGCGCATGAACCGCATCGGCTACGGACAGGCCGAGATTCAGGCCTTCCGGGATCAGGTTGCCCGGGACGTTGTGCCCGAGCTGCAAAAGGTGATGGCCATGCGCGCCAAGCGCACCGGCATCACCCACCCCACCTTTACCGACCTGCCCATCATCTTCAAGGACGGCAACCCCAAGCCCATCCCGGGCTATCAGGCACGCATGGATGCGGCCCGCACCATGTACCACGAGCTGAGCCCCGAAACGGCGGAGTTCATCGACTTTATGCAGGACAACGAGCTGTTTGACGTGGAAAGCCGCCCCGGCAAGATGTCCGGCGGCTACATGACCAGCCTGCCCAGCTACAAAGCGCCCTTCATTTTCGCCAACTGGAACGACACCTCCGGCGATGTGGACGTGCTGACCCACGAGTGCGGCCACGCCTTTGAGGGCTATGTGGCCGAGCGCGACCCCAACGTGCCTGCCGATCTGGAATGCCCCGCCATGGAGAGCGCCGAGATCCACTCCATGGCGATGGAGTTCCTCACCGCGCCGTGGCACCACCTGCTGTTCGGCAAAGATACCGAGAAGTACGCCCTGCTGCACGCCGAGGACAGCTTTGTGTTCCTTGCCTACGGCTGCGCCGTGGACGAGTTCCAGCATATCATGTATCAGAACCCCGACCTGACCCCCGACCAGCGCAACGCCGAGTGGCTCAAGCTGGAAAAGAAGTACCGCCCGTGGATCGATTTTGACAATCTGCCCTTCTACGGGCGCGGTGCCGGTTGGCAGCGCCAGCTGCACATCTACGAGTGCCCCTTCTATTATATCGACTACTGCCTGTCCACCATGGCAGCGCTGCAGTTCTTCCTGCTGAGCCTGGATGACCACAAGGACGCATGGGAGCGCTACCTCAAGCTGGTGCGCCGCGCCGGTCTTGCCAGCTACACCGAACTGCTGCAGACCGCTGGGCTGAAGGTGCCCTTTGCCGAGGGCAGCGTCAAGGGCATTGCCCAGCAGATGACCCGCTGGCTGGAAGAGCATCAGGTGGACTAAAGACAAGCGAAAGTCGTTTCGTGACTGCGGCAGGGCGTTTCGTGTCAGTTTTCTTGCTTTTCCGCCGGGCTGCGGTATACTGAAACCAGCATCATCCCCTTCGAGAATGGAAAGGAGTACCGACTTATGAGATCTTCCCGTTTGTTCCGGCGCGTCATCGCCGGTCTGTGCGCTGCCGCCATGCTGTGCGGCGGCATGGCCGCTTCGGCTGCTGCACCCGCACTGCCCGCCGCCCCCGCTGCGGTGGAAGCCACCAACGCCGCCCCCAGCGATGCCGAACTCAAGACCGCTTTTTCCAAGTTCACCATCACCTACGACGAGGAGGCCGGCGGCTGGGATTTTTCCTCTCCGCAGGAGCAGGCCAGCATGGATAAAAAGTCCTGCGGGCTGTACCCCTATATGTTCTTGCAGGACGATAGCATTGCCTTTAATATGATCCTGACCTATGTGGGCAGCAAAAAGCTGGACATCAAAACGGTCAACGTATCTGCTGATGACGAGCTGTACACCTTTACCTGTGACGAGGAATACGGCGGCGGCTACGATCAGGATCTGGGCTGCTGGTTCGATCTGGAGCTGTTCCAGCTGAGTGACGAGGAGGTCAGCCTGCTGAGCGAGTGGCTGAACGCCAAGAGCGTCACCGCCGTATTCGTTGGCCGGGACGGCACCACCCAGAGCTATGCCCTGACCAAGGAGAACCGCGCCGCCATTCAGGAGATGGTCACCGCCTATAACCTGATGCTTTCCTCCACCGTAGAGCAGTGCGAGCCCATCCTGAGCAGTCTGGCAAAATAAAAGCAATTTTTATCCCAAACCCGGCGCGTCTGCGGATGCTCCGGGTTCTTTTTTGCGAAATTTCAATTTTTTTGCAAAAAATGCTTGCCAAACCAGCAAAGCTGTGCTATACTAATCAAGCTGTGATGTGCTGCTATAGCTCAGTTGGTAGAGCGCATCCTTGGTAAGGATGAGGTCTCCAGTTCGAATCTGGATAGCAGCTCCAGCTTAACCGCCCTGAAGTCTTAGGACTTCGGGGCGGTTTTCGTTTATCCTTTCCGCCGCACCGCAAAAATACCGCCGCACAGCTGTGCGGCGGTATTTTTTAATCCTCATCGGGGATATTCTCTGCATCCAGCAGATACTCGGTCTCGGTCTGCTGTTCCATCTGCTGCTCTGTCCAGTCCAGCTGCACAGCGCCGCTCAGGTCCAGCGAATAGTCCTCGGTATACAGCAGACTACCGGTGTTCAGGCTGCTTTCCGCCGGGCTGCGGGCATCCCATGCAAAGTGCAGATTTTCCGGCGGCACAGTGCACTGCTTTGCCAGTGCGGTCAAAGTGTAGCAATCCCGGGCAAAGGCGGCGGCGCTGTCGTAAGGGCCGAACAGCTCCACGGTCAAGGTCAGGTAGACATCCCCGGCGGGCAGGGCGGCGGCCTGCTGCAAGGTCTCGGCCTGCGGGCCGCTCAGGTACAGCCTGCCGCTGATATCCCGGATGGCAATATCCTGCGCATCCTGCTTGCAGGCGGTGTACAACTCGCCAATGGCCTGTGTGCTCAGGCGGTTCATGGTCTGCTGATTTTCGCCGCTCACTTCGTCCCACAGCATGGGCAGCATCGCCATGCAAAAGCAGCCCGCCATCAGCACCAGACAGACCAGCACGGATACAAAATCGTACTTCCAGCGGCCGGGGCGGGCGGCAAAGAACAGCACCTCGCATCCCAGCAGCACCAGCGCCACCGCCGGAGCGATTTTCAGGGTCAGCTGCACATCAAAGCCCGGCACGAAGAAATACAGAAGAAAGAACACGCCCGCCGCAATGAGACACGCGCCCAAGGTCAGGCTGCCCACCCGGCGCAGGGGCTTTTCAGCGGGCTTGCACTCTGGCGCGGGCGCGCTGCCCGGCTGTGCCGTCAAGGGGGTCTTATTCTGCTCGGTCATCGTCATCCTCCGCAGGGGTTTCGTTCTGTTCTGCGTCGGTCACCGGCTCCCCCAGCAGTGCCGAAAGCTCCGGCATGGCAAAATGGGCGTCCGTGTCCGCGGTGTCCTCGGCATCCTCTGCCTGCGGCGCAGCCGTGTAGGCATGGAAGTCCTCGGCTTCCTCGGTCTCCTCTTCAGGGGGCTGCTTGGTCTTTTTGTTTTTCGGGCCGCGCACCAGCCACATACCGCACACGATCAGCGCCACGCAGACCACGATCTGCGGCAGGGCGTCCAGCATCAGGTAGATGGCACGGAAAACCGGGTTATCCTGTCCCCAGCGCCACATCACATCGCCCAGCACCCGCATGATGATATTGTTGTAGAACACGATGGCGCCCAGCGCGATGAGCCCCCAGCCCACCAGCTTGTGGCTTTCGCCCATGAACTGGGTCATGCGGGCATCGTGCCAATTAAAGTGCACCAGATAATCGTCCTCCGGGGCTTTTTCTGCCGCCAGCTGCGCGCGGAGGTTCAAGGTATCGAAAAAGCTGTACATATACACAACGATGCAGCCGACTACCAGTGCGTCCAGCCCCGTGGTGCTGCCTAGGATAATAAACAGGCAGAACATGGTGATGAGCGAAAGCCCCCGCTTCATATAGCCCTGATACATCTGCCCCGCACCGGGGATGCAGGCAAACAGCAGGGTCAGGATCCCGTTTTTCTTCATAATCAGTTCCCTCATTTCTCAGTGGTGTCTGCACTGCGGTGCAAAAGCACGTCCAGTGCGTCGGATAGTTTTTCGGTCAGCTGCTTTTTGTCCTCTATGGGCTTGCCCAGCGGAGCGGTGGATTGCTGCGGCGCTTTGTCGTTCACCGGCTTGCCCAGCAGCTCCGGTTCGGTCTGCTGGGTGGTCTGCGGCAGCCATGTGTTCAGCTGCTGCCCAGTGTGCAGGATCTGTTCCAGCGTACCGGCACGCCACATGGTCAGCGCCAGCACGGCGGCCACGGTGGCCACAGCGGCGCGTCCCCATGTGTTCTGCATCAGCCGTATCCAGATGGTGCCCATCACCGCGCCCCGGGCGGAGCGCGGCGGCTGCTCCAGCACATCGTCGGTCAGCAGAGCGGTGTAGCGGTCCATGCAGCGGTCGCAGTAGGCAAGGTGCTCGGCGGCTTCCAGCCGCTGCGTTTCGTCCAATTGCCCGCCGACCAGTGCCTGTAAGCCTTCCTCACTCAGACAGCCTTTTGCGTCAAACAGTTCCATGTACGCTCCTCCTTTCACAGGGTACGCGGTCGTTTTGCAAGATCTGCTGCGCCAGCATCTTTTTGGCGCGGCAGACCTGCGCTTCCACCGTTTTGGGCGGTCGGCCGCACAGTCTTGCAGCTTCGGCCATGGTGTGCTGCTCCAGCAGCACCAGACGGCAGGGCGTGCAGTAGGGCTCCCGCAGATTTAAGATCATCCCGGTAAGCTCCTCTTCGCCCAGCGCTTCCAGCACCTGCTGTTCCGGCTGCATACCGGGCGGCGCGCCCTCCAGCGCCAGCACCTCATCGCCGGGGGTGTTCATCTTGCGCACCCACGCGCTGCGCAGATAGTCCTTGGCTTTGTTGGCTGCGATGCGCGCCAGCCACTGCTTTTCAAAGCCGGGCGGGCAGCGGTCGATGGCCCGCCACGCCGCCAGAAAGGTCTCCTGCGTCAGATCCTGCGCTTCCTGTACATCCGGTACCAGCTGGTGGCAGACCGTGTACACGAGCGCCTGATATTTCTGCACCATCGTGCTGAATTCCTGTGTTGTCAACGCGCTGCACGGCCTCCTTTCCGGTCTTGGATGCGCTGCTCTGCGCCGCCCTTCTGTCTTTAATACGAGACAGCGGCGGCAGTTCCTGCAAAAAACCAAAAATTTTTCAAACTTTTTCTTCTTCCACAGATATGGTACAATAGCAGTATAGCACACAGGGAGGATTTACGCCATGGCTTCTACCACTCGTCAGGCGCTTTTACAGGCGCTGAGCGCCGCCGAGGGCGCATATATTTCCGGTCAGCAGCTGGCGCAGCAGCTGGGGGTCAGCCGTGCCGCCGTGCACAAGGCGGCGGCGGCGCTTACCGCGCAGGGCTATGCGCTGGAAGCCGTCTCCCGCCGGGGGTACCGCCTGCTGGGCGGCGACCCCTTCTGCACCGAGGCGGTAGGCCCCTACCCCGCCCCGGTGCAGCTGTACGACACGCTGGAAAGCACCAACCGCACCGCAAAGCTGCTGGCGCTGGAAGGTGCTGCCCACGGCACGCTGGTGCTGGCGGGCGGGCAGACCGCCGGGCGCGGGCGGCTGGGACGCAGCTTTGCCAGCCCGGCGGGCAAGGGGGTGTACTGCTCGGTAGTGCTGCGCCCGCCGCTGCCTGCCGCCAACGCCCAGACCGCCACCATCGGCGCGGCAGTGGCGGTGTGCCGGGCGGTGCAGGCGCTGTGCGGGCTGGAGCTTGCCATCAAGTGGGTGAACGACCTGTATTACAAGGGCAAAAAGGTGTGCGGCATCCTGACCGAGGCCGGTACAGACCTTGAAAGCGGCCAGCTGGAATGGCTGGTGGTGGGCATCGGGCTGAACCTGACCGCCACGGCAGAGGACTTTCCCCCGGATCTGACCGCCAAAGCAGGCAGCCTATACCCCGGCGGCCCTGCCCCGGTAAGCCGGGCGGCGCTGGCGGGCGCCATCGGGCGGGAGCTGTTGGCGCTCTGCCCGGGCTTTGCCTGTCTGGACGAGTACCGCGCCCGCTGCTTTGTGCCCGGTCATTGGGTGACCGTGTGCACCGGCACCGAGACCTACGCCGCACAGGCGCTTTCCATTGACGATGCCGGGCGGCTGGTGGTGCAGCGGGAGGGCGGGCGCACCGAGGCGCTGCGCTGCGGCGAGGTGACCATTCGCCCCACCAAGACAGAATAAACGGGTACAAAAAAGCCCGCCGGGCATTGCGCACGGCGGGCTTTGGTTTACAGTTTACTCTGCCTTGGTCTCGGGCTTTGCCTCAGCCTTGGCTTCCGGCTTTGCTGCGGGAGCAGCAGCGGGAGCGGCGGGCTTCACCACGGGCTTCGGGGGATTGGGGTCATCCTTCAGCGGGAAGAGGATGATGTGCTTGGGGCACTTCTGGGCACACATGCCACAGCCCTTGCACTTGTCGTAGTCGATGCGGGCCACGCCGTCCACCACGTGGATAGCGTCAAACTTACAGGTGCGCTCGCACATACCGCAGGCAATGCAGGAGGTGGTGCAGGCCTTCATGGCTACAGGACCCTTGTCCTTGTTGGAGCACATGACCACCGGCTTGCGCGGGCCGCCCACGTCGATCATAATGACCTGCTTGGGGCAGATGTTTGCGCAGGCACCGCAACCGGTGCACTTGTCCTTGTCCACCTTGGCAACACCGTCCACAATGTGGATGGCATCGAACTTACACACCTTGGTGCAGTCGCCCAAACCAACGCAGGCAAAGGAGCAGGTCTTGGGGCCGCCGTACAGCGCAGCAGCAGCTGCACAGGTCTGGATGCCCTTGTAATCGTAAGCAGGCTTGCAGTGCTCGGAATTGCCCTGACACTGGACAACCGCCTTCTTTTCCACAACGCTGGCCGTGCCGCCCATGATCTTGGCAATGGCAGCGGCAGCCTTGGGGCCGCCGGGTGCGCAC
>ERZ506918.592-NODE-592-length-15114-cov-5.058038_pt1 | contig 15114 bp, 10 predicted proteins | sample MGYA00513975_ERZ506918 | MGnify/ENA metagenome assembly ERZ506918 | reverse complement strand
TGAGCAAAATTTATGAAATACTGGCTTTACTAGCAACCAGTTGTATAAAAAAGGATACCTCCTACTCTGCTCCAAGCAAACAGGATGTCCACCTGGCATCCTCTTTTGCTGACTATATTGAAAATCATTATCAGGAAAATCTTACGCTGACAGATGTTGCGGATCATTTCCAATATACAGCCAGCTATTTTTCCCGTCATTTCAAGGAAACCCTGGGTGTAAATTTTCTTTCCTATTTAAATTTCGTCCGTGTCAGCCATGCTGCCGAGCAGCTTTCCAGTGGCCAGGAAAACCTGACTGAATGTGCATTCCGTAATGGGTTTCCCAATATAAAATCATTTATTACCATGTTCAAGAAATTATACGGCTGCACCCCAGGCGTGTTTCTTGCTTCCCGGAAGCACTAGCCCTTTACACTTCCGGCAACCACTCCTTCTATAATATATTTCTGTCCAAACAGATAGAATGCCAGTACCGGCAGAATACTCAGCAGCAGACCTGCCATCATCGGTGCATATTCTGCTGTATGATTGGTAAGGAAGGTTTTGATTGCAATTGCCAGAGTCTTTGTTCCCTGCTTAGTGAGGAAAAGGCTTGACATAAGGAAATCATTCCAGACACCCATAGCAACAAATACTGTAACCGTAATGATAATCGGTTTCAGCAGCGGCAGAATGATACTGAAAAACGTTTTTGTAAAGCTGCATCCATCGATTCTTGCTGCTTCAAATACATCATATGGGATGTTTGTATAACCAGCCATAAAGTAAACCATGTAGAATGGTGTAAACTGCCATGCAATGATAAGAATAACTGTGAGCAATGCTAATTTCGGATTACCAAGAAGGTCAATGTTGCCCCCTCCGAACCATCCGGAAATTGTGCTGACAATACCTCCGTTTGTTGCAAGTGCGTATGTGAAAAGGAAACCAATGGCAACAGAAGACATAAGCATTGGAATAAACCAGATAACCTTGAAAATTGTAAGTTTCTTACCGCCAAAGTCAAGGAATGTTGCCATTGCAAGTCCTAACGGAATCTGGATAATGATAGATAGGATCATGATAATAACGTTGTTCTTAAATGCTATCCAGAATTTTGTATCTTTGATCAGTTTTGCCCAGTTTGCAAGTCCTACCATCTTCTTGTCTGCGGAAATACCATTCCACTGGTATCCGCTTGTAATAAATGTATCAATAATCGGATACGCGATAAATACTACTAATAAAATGATAACAGGTGCCAGAAAAAGTGCTGCTGTCTGATATGTAATTTGACATTGAAATGATTTTTCAAGCACACTCTGTGTACTCACATATTGTTTTTCAAGATAAAGGGTTCTGCACTTTCAGCATGTGCAGAACCCTTCTTTTCTACCCTTACTCAGGTCAGAATGAATGCCTGCTTTCCTTTAAAGATTATTCAGCATCATCTGCTGCTGCATCATCTGTAGCTTCTTCTGCAGTATCATCTGCTGCTGCATCATCTGTAGCTTCTTCTGCAGTATCATCTGCTGCGCCGGAATCAGATTTGGTACTTAAATATTCGTCCATTGCTTTCTGCATTTCTTCCTGCGCTTCCTGAGGAGTCTTTGTCAGACCAAATACTTCCTGTAAGCCATCAAGATGTGCAGATGCAACAGATGTTGGCAGATACTGGTCATACCACAACTGGATAGAAGATGCTTTCTGGGCTGCATCAAAAATTTCCTTTACAACAGGGTCTGAAATGTGGTCTCCTGCATCTTTTACAGGAACAATCTTGTTGTTAGAGTATGTAATGTCTGCAACTTCATCAGATAAATGATCTGTTGCACATTCAAATGCTGCTGCAAGTTTATCACCTTCACAGTTGAAGGAAATGAACTGATCACCTACAGTACCGATCTGGATTGTAGGATCAGCATCGGAATCATCAATTGCAGGGAATGGGAACCAGCCGATCTTCTGATAGAATTCCTCACTGTCAGTCTGGAATGTTCCTGTATACCATGAGCCACAGAGAAGCATACCTGCTGTCTCCTGATACATTAACTGTTTTGCCTGTCCGTCATCTTCGCTTAAGGAGTTTACGCCATCCGGGAAGTATCCGTTGTTAACCCACTCCTGAATCTTCTCACCTGCTTTGATGAAGCAGTCATCTGTGAATTTACCGGTTCCTGCAACTGCATTCTGGAATGGTTCCAGTCCGCCATAACGTGCTGCCAGAGACATGAAGTACATGGAACCTGTCCATTTGGAACCATTAGCAAGTGCAAAAGGTGTAATTCCGTTTTCTTTTAATGTTGCACAGATATTTTCCAGATCAGCTAATGTCTTCGGTTCTTCAAGTCCGTACTGTTTAAACATATCTTTGTTGTAGAAGATACCTGCCAGAACAACATTCATATATGGGATTGCATATACATGTCCTTTGTAGCTTCCCTGTTCAATAGCTGCATCCAGAAGTTTATCTTTAACATCGGACTGATCAAGAAGATCATCAATCGGCTGAGCAAATCCGGAATCAATATATTCATACATCGGACCACCGGACCAGCTTGAGTACATATCAGGACACTCACCGGAGCTCATCGCGATAACAAGTTTTTCCTTGTATGTATCGTTCTGGATAGCTACCGAATTTACAGTATAGCCTGACTTTGTTTCTTTGTTAAACTTGTCTACTGCTGCAGTAACAATATCTTTGTCCGGGCTCTCTACCGCGATATTCCAGTAAGTAATTTCTTTGTCGTCAGCTGCAAATGCAGTTGTCTGCGCTGCCATCGGTACCACCATAGCTGCTGTCATGGCAAGTGCCATAATCTTGTACATTCTTTTTTTCATTTCTTGTTTCCTCCTTTTTTATTCACTTTGTATATTCAAGTGTATTTATCATAGCATTCCATTCACATAATGCCCATAAAATATTCTGTCCAAAATCTATAAATTTCTGTCTTTCCGTTTTCTGTGTGCAGAAAATTATAGATATCTGTACTGGAATCTTTCCAAAAATGTCTTCTGAGAACCAGCAAAAATTGCTTTCAAATTTTAATTTTTTTATTATTTTTTGACTATACTTGTTATAGCTGATCGAGGTTATGAGTCTTTCAATAGCATGGCACATATACAAAAGAAAGGCTGGTTCTTTCTCATACGTGTCAAAGATGGTATTAACGGCATCAAAAATGGTTTAGATTTGCCAGCTACAGACTGTTTTGATACCGATATTTGTCTGAAGCTCACAAGAAAACAAACGAATGAAGCGAAGGAATTATTAAAAGATAAAAATCATTATCGCTTTATTTCAGCAACACAACCATTTGATTACTTGCCACTAAAAAACAAAAATAAGTGATCCCACAGTATTTATGAGTTGAAATTTAGGATTGTAAGATTTCCCATTTCAGAAGGTGTTTATGAAACAATAGTTACAAATCTTGACAGTACAAATTATTCGTCAGATGAGCTAAAAAAACTATATGCTACACGATGGGGAATTATGCAGATATCGGCATATGGCCGATAGAAATGTTTTTCCGCCAGTGTAAGGATAAAATGGCACTGGACAGCTACCAGATACGTTCTGCGCAGGGAATCCGAAGATATTGGCTACTCATGTCAATGGCACATTTTATGTGAGTGGCAGGGACTGGTGAATTCTGTTCTTTCGAAAAAGGCTACCACCGAATTGGAAGTATTATCCAGACAGAAAAATATCAGTATCTCTTCCAATGCGCAAAAGAAAGTAATGATTTTGATGCATTTATGAAGTTAGCGGGATAATTTTGTGCAATTTTTCAAATTTGCTCATTTATAGTACTACTAATAAAATGATAACAGGTGCCAGAAAAAGTGCTGCTGTCTGATATGTAATTTGACATTGAAATGATTTTTCAAGCACACTCTGTGTACTCACATATTGTTTTTCAAGATAAAGGGTTCTGCACTTTCAGCATGTGCAGAACCCTTCTTTTCTACCCTTACTCAGGTCAGAATGAATGCCTGCTTTCCTTTAAAGATTATTCAGCATCATCTGCTGCTGCATCATCTGTAGCTTCTTCTGCAGTATCATCTGCTGCTGCATCATCTGTAGCTTCTTCTGCAGTATCATCTGCTGCGCCGGAATCAGATTTGGTACTTAAATATTCGTCCATTGCTTTCTGCATTTCTTCCTGCGCTTCCTGAGGAGTCTTTGTCAGACCAAATACTTCCTGTAAGCCATCAAGATGTGCAGATGCAACAGATGTTGGCAGATACTGGTCATACCACAACTGGATAGAAGATGCTTTCTGGGCTGCATCAAAAATTTCCTTTACAACAGGGTCTGAAATGTGGTCTCCTGCATCTTTTACAGGAACAATCTTGTTGTTAGAGTATGTAATGTCTGCAACTTCATCAGATAAATGATCTGTTGCACATTCAAATGCTGCTGCAAGTTTATCACCTTCACAGTTGAAGGAAATGAACTGATCACCTACAGTACCGATCTGGATTGTAGGATCAGCATCGGAATCATCAATTGCAGGGAATGGGAACCAGCCGATCTTCTGATAGAATTCCTCACTGTCAGTCTGGAATGTTCCTGTATACCATGAGCCACAGAGAAGCATACCTGCTGTCTCCTGATACATTAACTGTTTTGCCTGTCCGTCATCTTCGCTTAAGGAGTTTACGCCATCCGGGAAGTATCCGTTGTTAACCCACTCCTGAATCTTCTCACCTGCTTTGATGAAGCAGTCATCTGTGAATTTACCGGTTCCTGCAACTGCATTCTGGAATGGTTCCAGTCCGCCATAACGTGCTGCCAGAGACATGAAGTACATGGAACCTGTCCATTTGGAACCATTAGCAAGTGCAAAAGGTGTAATTCCGTTTTCTTTTAATGTTGCACAGATATTTTCCAGATCAGCTAATGTCTTCGGTTCTTCAAGTCCGTACTGTTTAAACATATCTTTGTTGTAGAAGATACCTGCCAGAACAACATTCATATATGGGATTGCATATACATGTCCTTTGTAGCTTCCCTGTTCAATAGCTGCATCCAGAAGTTTATCTTTAACATCGGACTGATCAAGAAGATCATCAATCGGCTGAGCAAATCCGGAATCAATATATTCATACATCGGACCACCGGACCAGCTTGAGTACATATCAGGACACTCACCGGAGCTCATCGCGATAACAAGTTTTTCCTTGTATGTATCGTTCTGGATAGCTACCGAATTTACAGTATAGCCTGACTTTGTTTCTTTGTTAAACTTGTCTACTGCTGCAGTAACAATATCTTTGTCCGGGCTCTCTACCGCGATATTCCAGTAAGTAATTTCTTTGTCGTCAGCTGCAAATGCAGTTGTCTGCGCTGCCATCGGTACCACCATAGCTGCTGTCATGGCAAGTGCCATAATCTTGTACATTCTTTTTTTCATTTCTTGTTTCCTCCTTTTTTATTCACTTTGTATATTCAAGTGTATTTATCATAGCATTCCATTCACATAATGCCCATAAAATATTCTGTCCAAAATCTATAAATTTCTGTCTTTCCGTTTTCTGTGTGCAGAAAATTATAGATATCTGTACTGGAATCTTTCCAAAAATGTCTTCTGAGAACCAGCAAAAATTGCTTTCAAATTTTAATTTTTTTATTATTTTTTGACTATTTTTCCATTATTTGCTTTAATATAAAAAGGAAGTCCCACCTACTGCTCATTACATTTTACAATTAAAGCAGAGGACTTACCTGATTCAGTTAACCTTTCAATCTATAGGAGGTCGTTTACATATTATGAGAAATTTTGAATATTATACACCAACACAGGTTCTCTTTGGCAAAGATACCCACCTTCAGGCAGGTTCCCTGCTGAAGAAGTATGGAGCAAAAAAAGTTCTGATCCATTATGGAGGTCAGAGTGCTGTCCGTTCCGGACTGATTGATGAGATCACTTCTAATCTGAAAGAAGAAGGTCTTGAATACATCACCCTGGGTGGTGTCATTCCTAATCCACTTCTTTCCAAAGTCCGCGAGGGAATCGAATTATGCCAAAAAGAACATGTAGACTTTATCCTTGCTGTAGGAGGAGGAAGTGTTATTGACTCTTCCAAAGCCATCGGCTATGGCGTTGCCAACCCGAACAATGATGTCTGGGATTTCTGTCTGAAAAAAGCTGTTCCAACCGACTGTCTGCCCATTGGTGTCATCCTTACAATTGCAGCTTCCGGAAGTGAAATGAGCAGTTCCAGTGTTATCACAAATGAAGAAACAAAAGAAAAACGTGGATGTGCAAAGACAGATTACTGCAGGCCGAAATTTGCCATCTTAAATCCACGTCTCACCTACACACTCCCGCAGTATCAGACAGAAAGCGGATGTGTAGATATCCTCATGCACACCATGGAGCGATATTTTGTAAATATTGAAACTATGGAGATTACAGACAGTATCAGCGAAGCTCTGATGCAGACAGTCATTTACAATGCCCGTATTCTTATGAAAGAACCAGACAATTACAGCGCCAGGGCAGAAATTATGTGGGCAGGAAGCCTTTCCCACAACGGTCTGACCGGATGCGGTACAGGTGGTGGTGACTGGGCATGCCACCAGCTCGAACATGAACTGGGAGGTGTCTACAATGTAACTCACGGAGCAGGTCTGGCAGCTATCTGGGGAAGCTGGGCACGATACGTCTACGAGGTGAACCCTGAACGTTTTGCTCAGTTTGCCACCAATGTATTTGACATTCCATGTGGAACTGATTATAAAGAAACAGCCCTTGCAGGAATTGAAGCAATGGAAAATTTCTTCCGGTCTGTAGAAATGCCCACCAGTTTACATGAACTGGGTCTGGATCTCACAGATCAGCAAATTCATGATCTTGCATTCAAATGCAGTTTTGAGGACACTCGCACCATTGGAGTCTTTAAACAGCTCAATATGAGAGATATGGAAAAAATCTACCTTATGGCAAGATAAAATAAATTTTTGTTATAATTTTCTCTTTTTTCGCAAAAATCATAAAAATTACTTGCATTCAAACAATCAATATGCTATGATAAGGTCTGTGATACACAACAGTTCACAGACCAAATGCCCAGATAGCTCAGTTGGTAGAGCAGAGGACTGAAAATCCTCGTGTCGCTGGTTCGATTCCGGCTCTGGGCATTTTTTATTTTCTTTTTTGCTCACAGCTGGTTAGAAAAAGCCTGGGCATTTTTTATTTTTTATTATCTTTTTTCTTTTTTTGCTCACGGCTGGTTAGAAAAAGCCTGAGCATTTTTTTATTTCATTTTTTAATATTGTCTTCTCTCACTTTCAGCAGTATAATTTTTCCAGAGTATGTTTGAAAAATGCTTTCCGCAAGATGTGCGTCACAATTTGTGGGAATGATTTTCAAACACGCTCTAGAGCGTGTCTGAAAAAGGCTTTCTGCAAGATGTGCGTCACAATTTGTGGGATATTTTGCCCGGATGAGGGCGCCGTAGCGGGCTACGGCAACTGAATTCGGGTGAAATATCCCGCAAAGTGGGGCGTGCAGATTGCGGGAATGATTTTTCAGACACGCTCTAATGTTTCATCAACACTATTTTATACATGCAGATTTTTCTGCATCTCTTCTTTAAATTCTCTTCCCTTGAACAAAATTACTGCTACAAGGAATAAGAAACACGTCAATGCTCCAAACATACTCACTGTTGGATTTTTCACCACCCCGCATAAAAGCAAGATTACCGGAAGGATTAATCCATATCCAGCGGCCATAATTTCATAAATAAGATACTCTCGCACCGGACTTTTCTGCACTTTAGCAGTTACAAACATTGCTGCAAGTGTAGATACACTCATGATCGGCAACACAAGATCTACAGACCAGCTGTGCCATCCAGTCAGTGCATCCCATATAAAACAGATGATTGTACCGATAATAAGCTGCCACATCGCATTTTTCAGCAGGTTATAGCGTTTAAAAAATCCAATCGATGAGGCAATCCACATTGTCACAACGCCTCCGGCTGTGAATAAGGTCCAGCGAATTCTAGGATGGAAATTATACTCCGTAACAAGCATTGCTGCAACAATTGCAATACACAGAAAGCTATAAATTTTATAGACTTTCATTTCCTGTTCGCTTGGCTCATCTGTCTTTGGAAATTCAGGTTTTACTTTTTCAGATGCAATTCCCTGTTCTTTTAACAAGCGATAAAAATTACGTTCAATGTTCACTGTGTCGTATCTGGATGTAAATGCAAATGATAATTTATCCTGAAAAGAACACAAACACAATTCAAACTTAGGAGTGTTTGTGTACACACCAAATCGTTCAATATAAGGCACATAACTCGCATGCATTTTAACCGCACTCATATTAGAGAAGATTGCTGTCGTGTTCTTCTCTGAATATTTTGCCCCGGCCTGAATACATAGATTTTTCAATTCCAAAGGTGCAAGCCTCAGAATCGGATGCAGTTCCAAAGCAAGCAACTCGCTGATATGTGCTGACATCTTTTCTTTTGTCAGTTCTGTCTCAAAAAATTCTTTCGTATATTTTAGAACTGCTTCAAAGCTTTGATCCTGTGTTGTAAAATTATATCCCGGTTCGATCCAGTTAAAAAAATTCAACATCGATGAAGACGGGAAAAACTTTCTTAAGTTAACCGGAACCATTAACACGACCGGCTTTTTCTTTTGCATCTTAGACATTTCTTCATTTATTGCCATCATAAATAATGCTGTCAAAAAGATTGTCATAGATACTCCGAGTTCCCTGCTCCGCTTCAATACTGCCTGAACTGAAACAACAGATTCATGGACGTGCAGATGATTTCCATCTTTCTTTCTTTTCCGTATCTGGAAAGCATGTAGTTTTCTTTTTTTCGGTCGTTTCTGATCTTTTGAATAATATTTCAAAAAACCATCAACTTCTTGATCTTGTACCGTCATATCTTCTGGTAACAATGAAACTGGTTCTAATCCATTTACTTTGTGAATAAGATAGAGATAATTTTTTACCAGTTCTTTTAAAAATTCTGTCGCTCCTGTGCCATCTGTCAATACATGGAATACTTCGAAGTTGATTCGTTTTTTATAATAGGTTACTTCAAAAAGCAGTGTCTTCTTATCCTTTATATAGAGTCTACTACAAGGCTCTTTGTACTCTTCCTTTACAATCGGTCGTAAATTACATGGCTCAAGATAATGCCAGAATAATCCTTTGCGAAGCACCATTAAAAACGTAGGAAATATTTCTATTGTCTGATTCAATGCTTCCTGCAAAACGTCAGGATTTACTTCTTCTTTCAATTCGCAGTAAAAACGAAACACTCTCGTATCTTTTTTATTACTGGCAGCAGAATATAATTTTGCTGCATTATCTAGTTTTCTCCAACGTGCTTTTTTCTTACTCACAGTGTTTCCTCTTTCAGAAATTCATTGATATAGGTGAAACTTTCCTGTACATGAAGCTGCTTGATCCCCAACGCGAAGTATCCATGTAATGCATCTTTGATCCGATGTATCTCCACATAATTTCCAGCCTCTTTTAAGCGCTTCCCATATGCTTCCCCTTCATCTCGAAGTGGATCAAATTCACATGTAAGAATCAATGTATCAGGTTGATTCGCTAAATCTTCTGCTATGTATGGTGCAAAATAAGGATTCTTCTTATCCTCTTTATTTCTCGCATAAAGATCAATATAATCCTGCATCTTCCCAGCTGTCAAAAGATAATCTGTTCCATTTTCCTTAACAGATGGAAATGGTGAATTTTCTGTATAATCATTATATGTAGCCGGATAGATCAGTATCTGTCTTTTTGGCATAAATTCTCCACGATCTCTAGCCATCAAAGATAATGCTGCACAAAGATTCCCTCCGGCACTATCTCCGATCAATGTAATATTTTCGGGTTTTATGTTGAGCATAAAATCTCCGGAATATAATGTTTTCGCAACGGCATAACAATCTTCCAGACCTGCCGGGAATTTATCTTCCGGTGCCAGTCGATATTCAACTGCAACTACATATTGTCCGGTTGCATTAGCAAGCCGGGCACAAATTCTTTCATAATTATCGATACTCTCTGTAACCCAGCCACCGCCATGTATAAACAAAAGCATCTTTTTATCTTGAATATTATGTTTCTTTTCTTCACTCTCACGAAAACTTTTTTCAGTTGGAAAGAAAATACGAATCGGAACTGCATGACTCCCGTTATATATTTTCTCATCTATTTTTTTATAAAAAATCTTCATCGGATCCAATCGTTTTAAATCCGCCATATGACGAAATGCTTCTACTTCCACACCATCAAAAGACAGAGCTTTCAAAATCTTCTTCGCTGTCTGATTAATCAATACTATATTCTCCTTATACCTGTTCTTATGTCTGTAAAAGACTACAAGCCCATTATATCATAAAGTGCTTATTAAAGTGAATTTAATATTGCAAAAAGCACCAGCCAACTGAATGACTGGTGCTTTTAACATCAATATACTTTATTTTGTATAAACTGTATTCCCCTTTGCAATTACTTCAACAAGCTGAAGTTCCTGGTCAAGAATACAAAGATCCGCATCATAGCCTTCTTCAACCTTACCTTTTCCTTTGAGCCGAAGAATATCTGCCGGATTAGATGTAATTGTAGAAATAGCTATTTCTAAAGGAATTTCTGTTTTAAATACACATTCCTTTACTTCCTTCAGAAGGCAGCTGGACTGTCCAACGCCCATTCCAAGGAATTCGCCATCACTACTGTACATCGGAAGGCTTCCCTGTCCATCAGAAGAAATTGTCATGCGGTCAGGATTTACTCCTGCATCCAGCATCCGTTTGATACCATTACATACACGTACCTCATCACAGATAGTTTCCCAATAGTCAATATCTTCATTTCCGGTAAAGTCTACTGCTCCGCCTTTCAGCGCATACTCAATCGACTTGCCAAAAAGCATCTCATTTCGATTGATATGTGTTGGCAGTATTTGAGAAGCCGGTATCTCTGTCTCATCTACCACTCGTTCAATAAGATCTAAGCATCTCGGACTGTCGCCAAGATGAACATTTACAATACCTGCTTTCCCAGAAAGAACACCGCCAAGTCTTGTATCCGCAACGACACGCGCAAATTCCTCAAAAGTCGGCTGTGAAGAACGATGATCAGAAATCGCGATTTCTCCGGTTCCAATGATTTCCTGAATCATCATAATATCTTTGACAATACTGTCCGTCAACGTGTGAACCGGAATCTGATAACTGCCTGTATAACAGTATGCAGACATTCCCTGCTCATTCAATCCTTTTGTCTTTGCAACCAGTGCACACATATCACGACCGATTCCATCCGTTCCAAGGCAGCCAACAACTGTTGTTACTCCAAACTTCGTAAGTCCTTCCATAGTTGCTTCCGGAGTACGATTGGCGAATCCACCTTCGCCACCGCCTCCGAGTACATGAACATGACTATCAATGAATCCCGGAGTTAAAAGTAACCCCTCTCCATTGATCATTTCTGCCTCAGAAAGAAATCCGTCTGCGCATATAGAGCCTGCATCTTTAATCTTGACAATCTTATCATTGATTATAAGTACATCTTTTTTCCCCAGATGCTGTGGGGCATAGACATCAATATTCTGAATTAATTTCATCATAAATCACTCTCAATTATCAAATGTATGTTTTAGAATCCAATTCCAACTGCAATAAGAACTGTAATGATTGCACCAATCATTAATACGCCAAGGAATTTCCACATAAATTTAATCCAGTTAGACCACTCAATCTTTGCAATTGCAAGAGATCCGATCAGACATCCTGATGTAGGAACAATCAGGTTTGTAAATGCATCACCAAGCTGGAATGCAACTACAGCTGTCTGACGTGATACACCTAACAGGTCTGACAGTGGAGCCATAATCGGCATTGTGATTGCAGCCTGTCCTGTTCCGGATACAACGAAAAAGTTGAATACGGACTGGAACAGATACATAAGTACTGCTGCAACTGCTCCGGAAACTCCAGACAGTGCATTTGAAATATTATACATAATTGTATTAATAACCGTAGGTGTTGTTGGATCAGATCCACCAAGAACCTGCATGATGCCCTGTGCCATAGCAACAACAAGTGCAGCACCGATCAGGTCTTTTGCTCCATCTTTGAATGATGTTGCGATATCATTCAGTTTCATATCGTTCAGTTTAAAGATAACTCCAATCACACCGGAAACAATTCCCATAATGAAGAACTGAGTAGCAATCTCTGGCATGTAGTATCCTTGAGTCATAACTCCCCAAACTACCCATACTACTGTAGCAGCCAGTGTCAGAAGAACTAAAATGTGTCCAAGACCAAATGAATGTCCTTCGTCAATTCCTGTTTTTTCATTCTGCTCACGGAAATATGCATCGGTCTTATATGCGATTGAGATTGTCGGAGTCTTTTTGATCTTTGATGCATAGAACATAGTCATTCCACAGCCGAGTGCTGTAAATACTACCCACATTACCATACGGAATCCTGCTCCGGAGAATACGTCAATACCTGCAATACCCTGTGCAATACCTACAGAGAATGGATTCATCCAAGATGAACCGAAACCAATCTGTGTTGCAACATAAGTAACAAGAACTGCAATAACTGAATCGTATCCAACTGCTACAAACAACGGACAAAGAATCATAGTAAACGGAAGTGCTTCTTCTCCCATTCCAAAAACTGCTCCACCAAGAGAAAACAATACGAAAAGTATCGGAATCAGCAGTTTTTCTGCTCCCTTTGCCTTACGGATCAATCCAATCAATCCGGATTCAATCGCTCCTGTACGGATCATGATACCGAATGCACCGCCTACTACCATAAGAAATGCGATAATCTCGATTGCAGAACTGCTTACGATTCCGTTATACATATAGTTGAAGAATCCTGTTCCACCATCTCCACTAAAGAGTGCTACTCCTTCTGTTACTACATTTCCTGCATCATCTGTCAGATACTGGAAACTTCCGTCTTTGATTACTGTACGGGTTTTCTCAACACCATTGATCATATACGAAATATCCTGTGTTTCGTAAAATCCCTTTGGTACAAGGAAAGTCAGAAGTGCAGCGACAACAACTACTAAAAAGATAATAATGTAGGTGTCAGGCACTTGAAATCCCTTGTTAAAAGACTTTAACCCTTTTCCTTCTTTTTTGCTCATTTTTGAGTCTCCCTCCCATTTTTGATATACCATACTAGTGTACCATAGAATGCTTAAAATCTAACTAAAAATTTACATATTTTATCAATTTTTGTCATTTCCCTGTATTTTTATACATCAAAAGATAGGTGTTTTATTTAATCGATCACATCATTCTGAAATCTTGACAAATGTTCATAAGGTAATATCAGTCTTCCCCTGAACAGTCCGCACCCATCATTGATCAGACTGTTATCTACTGCGGAAAACATATTTACATCCAGATCTGCCAGTTCCAGCTGCAAAAGACGCATGCCCCGTTCATAGGCTTCATCGAAATAAACGCACTCGCCTTCTGGAATAGCATCACGTCTTGCACGCTCATCCTGCTGTTTCTTCTCATATCCCAGATGATTCGCCGGACCAATTTCCGCAGTGTCATCCATTTTCTGGGTACGCAGCTGCACCTCCATGAAAGAACGGGAACTGTTATCATAAACTGTGATATGTAATGACTGATATCCTTCCCCGCTGGTTCCACAGATATAATCCCGGTAATACATCTTCACATCTTCATTAAGAAGCGGCGACGTACTTTTCTTTACTCCATAGGCAGACTCCACCGTAAACCCTCGTTCTTCCAGGAACCCGGGAAGAACATTGGCAATCTCATAAAGATAGCGGATCGACGCCGTTTCCTGATCTTCTCCTGGTTTCAGATGACACTTGGGCATACACAACACAATTCTGTATGCAATAAAATCCCGAAAACAACTGAGTTTATTTTTCAGTTCCGACACAGGAGGATAGGTTCCATGTTTTGTATAATAATCGTAAATATATTCCACAATATAGCCGTTAAATTTCTCTTCTGCCCGGATCAGCGATTTGATCCTTCCTTTAAATGTAAACGCAAGAAACGGATATTCATGAGCCATATATTTATAAAATTCCCGGATCTTCTGGGACTGGGCCGTAAGGAAATCATTGTGTTCTAAAAGCTCTGTGATCTGAATCAGGAAATTCACATGCATCATATCAATCTCATTATGAGTAAGTTTCGCTTCTTTTCTCAGATCCCGGGTATATTTCTGTAAAATTTTTAAAACCGTATCTCCTGAATACAGGTAATCATTTAATGTAATCATAAGTTTTTCCTCTTTTGGAGTTATAGCGTGTTTGAAGATTGTAGAAATGATTTTTCAAACACGCTATAATCTATAACCGAAATTTAGTTTTTCATTAATTTTAATGCTTTGTCAATATATCTACTGTTCTGTCAGCCTTTAACCAAACTGCTTCTTTTTCTTCATGAGTAACAAAGATCAACGTCTTTCCCTCCGTCTTTTTCAAAATATAATCAATTGTTTTTGCTCTGGTTTTTTCATCAAGACCTCTGAGAGGTTCATCCATGATCACACAGTCTGATTCAGCCAGCAATGCCCTCAGGATAGATACTCTCCTGCGCATTCCTCCACTCAGTTCACGAACCGGTTTCTGCCAAACTTCAGTAAGCGCAACTGCTTTATACGCCTCCTCCAGTTCTTTGTCTGTTATTGTTTCTGTACATACCAGTCTTATATTAGAAGCAGCGCTCAGATTTTCACACAGACGATCTTCCTGAAATACTGCACTGAGTTTCCTATCACTTACCCCTTCTATTTTCCCCTTATCCGGAACATCCAGTCTCAGAAGAAGCCGTATCAGTGTTGTTTTGCCACATCCGGATCTTCCTCTGATACAAGTGGTTTTCCCTTCCGGAAAAACACAGGACAAATCTTGCAGTACCTGCTGTTCTCCGTATGCTTTACTAATATGATCTACCTTTATATCCATATCTCTTCTCCGCCTGTAACAGACCTCATAAATAATGCATTTAAGAGGATTATCATAAATCAAAATTTCCGTTATCTATGTTCTATCATATAAACTACTCTGCTTACAATTCCAAGAAAACACTTTTCAAA
>ERZ506918.583-NODE-583-length-15224-cov-4.099611_pt1 | contig 15224 bp, 13 predicted proteins | sample MGYA00513975_ERZ506918 | MGnify/ENA metagenome assembly ERZ506918 | reverse complement strand
CAACATGTACATGTGTATGTCTATGTTTTGCTGTGCTTCAATGTATCAGAATCTTCCTGAGACAGCTGAATTTCATTTGTAGGAAATGCAGATGTCAGGGTGTAAATATTACCGTATCCATCACAGATACTGATAGCTTACATGAACAGGAAGAATCCAATGGACTTCCTGCTTTTTTTATGTAAAGAAAATACCTGATCCGGCACGGAAGTCAAAGACACAATTACAATTGAATATGAAAAATTAAATTTAAAAGAAAAGAGAGGAATTTTATTATGAGAACAAAAAAATTACTTACAGTATCCCTTACAGCAGCACTTACAATTGCAGCACTTACAGCAAATGGCGTGATCGTCAGCGCTGATGCGGAAAAAGGAACCATCAAGGTAGCAGCTTCCTCAACACCTCATGCAGAGATTCTTGAGGAAGCAAAACCAATTCTTGAAGAAGAAGGCTGGGAGCTCGATGTAACTGTATTTGATGATTATGTACAGCCGAACCTGGCACTGAACGACAAGAGCCTGGATGCCAACTATTTCCAGCATAAACCCTATCTGGACGAATTCTGCAAATCCCGGGGCCTGAACCTGGTTTCCATCGGCACCGTCCATCTGGAACCCATGGGCGTATATTCCAACAAAATCAAAGACATCAAAAATCTCCCCGACGGTGCCCATGTAGCAATCCCCAATGATCCCACCAATGGCGGCCGTGCCCTTCTGGTACTCCAGTCCGCCGGTCTCATTAAGCTCCGCGACGGCGCTCCTATTACCGCAACGCCCCAGGACATTGCTGAAAACCCGAAGAACCTTCAGTTCTCCGAACTGGAAGCGCCACAGCTCCCCCGTTCCCTGGAAGATGCAGACATTGCCGTCATTAACATGAACTTTGCCCTGGAAGCCAAACTGGACCCCAAGAGCTCCATCTACACGGAAAGCTCTGACTCCCCCTATGCCAATATCGTGGCTGTCCGCGCAGGCGATGAAAAACGGCCAGAACTGCAGAAACTCATGAAAGCCCTGAACAGCCAGGAAGCCAAGGATTTCATCAACAAGAAATACAACGGCTCCATTAAGGCCACATTCTAAGTTTCTCTCTAGGAAAATTCTGAAGCTGCGCTTACCTGCCATGTAATCCTTTATTCGAAAGATGAGAAAGTAAAATTACTTTCTCATCTTTTTTGATTAAATTATAAAAAGAATCATCGCCTCTGATGATGAAATTATAAGGGAAGTGTAAACTAAAGTTAAAATTCCTTTTTCTCCCTTTCTCCAGCTTGCATTGAAGCCATTCCTATATTACACTAGTACTGATAGCGAACAAATAGTACTATAAATCAGGAAGGCAGGCCATGATTCCTGATTTCCGAAAGCCACACAGGGAGAACGTTTATGGACCGTCGCCAGCAGAAAACAAGAGCGGCTATTTTCAGCGCCTTCAGCGCCCTTTTGTCAGAAAAGCCCTACTCTAAAATTACCATCCAGGACATTATTGACCGCGCCAATATAGGAAGAAGCACCTTCTATGCCCACTTTGAAGCCAAGGACAGCCTTTTGAAGGAAATGTGCAGCGAGCTTTTTGACCATATCATCGAAGGTGTCATGCACGACAATGTTCCCAGTGATGCCCACATGGCACCCGGTGTGCCGGATCCTGTATTCTGCCATCTGCTGCAGCATATCGATGCCAACACCAATCATGTGAGGGATCTTCTCACCTCAGAAAGCAGCGATATTTTTCTCCGTTTTTTCAAATCCAGTCTGGACAGACTTATTTCCTCCTACCTTTTAAAGGACCGAAAGCCTTCCTGCCCGGTGCCTGAAGAGTTCCTGCTGAACCACATTTCCGGAAGTTTCGTGGAAATGGTGCAGTGGTGGGTGAGACGAAATATGAAGGAAACGCCGGAAGAACTGGACGCCTATTTCAGGGCCGTTATCAGACCCCTGCTGTAAAGAGAACGGGGCTGTGAAAAAATGTAAATCATTTCTTCACAGCTCCTTTTTTCATTGGTACCGCCACAGTTCTTCCATGAGCCGAAGACGAAAAACAGCCCTCTTCCCGATCTTTTCAAGCCCTTTGACAGAAAGCAGGCATCCCTCTCTGCTGCCCCGCCATGTTCCCCCTTTTCTCCCTTTCCAATATAGGCTATAATGGGTAAAAATATAATGACAGCGTAACAGAAGGGAACCTGCAAAAAGCACTTGACCCTTTGCAAGGAAAGATGTATATTTATCCTTAATACCCTGTTATGGAATTTTTTTATTCAAGGAGGAAATGATGGCAACCTACATTAATGAACCGGCACATACCTTTAATGAATATCTCCTGATTCCGGGATATTCTGATACGAACTGCATTCCTGCAAACGTGTCCCTGAAGACACCGCTGGTGAAGTTCAAAAAAGGTGAAAAACCGGCTATTACATTAAATATCCCCATGGTTTCTGCAATCATGCAGGCCGTATCCGGTGAAAGACTGGCAGTGGAACTGGCAAGAAACGGCGGCGTTTCCTTCATCTACGGATCCCAGACCCCGGAAGAGGAAGCAGCCATGGTTGCCAGAGTCAAAGCCCAGAAGGCAGGCTTTGTTCCCAGTGATTCCAACCTTTCTCCTGAAAACACCCTGGCCGATGTACTGGCTCTGAAAGCAAAAACCGGCCATTCCACCGTAGCCATTACCAACGATGGCACCTCCGGCGGCAAACTGGTGGGCATCGTTTCCAGCCGTGACTATCGCGTGAGCCGTATGGATAAATCGGAAAAAGTGAAAAATTTCATGACCCCTCTGGAAAAACTGGTTACCGCCAAGTACGGCATCACCCTTTCCGAAGCCAACGACATTATCTGGGACAACAAAATCAATTCCCTCCCCGTTCTCTTTGAAGATGGCAAGCTCTACGGCTTCGTATTCCGCAAGGACTACGATTCCCATCAGGAAAATCCCAACGAAATGCTGGATGCCCAGAAGCGCTTCATCGTCGGTGCCGGCATCAACTCCCGGGACTATGAAGAAAGGGTGCCGAAGCTGGTAGATGCAGGCGCTGACGTACTCTGCATTGATTCCTCCGAAGGCTTCTCCGAATGGCAGAAAATCACCCTGAACTGGATTCATGAAAAATACAACGGCAAGGTCAGAGTAGGTGCCGGCAACGTGGTTGACCGCGACGGCTTCCTCTTCCTGGCCAAAGCAGGCGCTGACTTCGTAAAGGTAGGCATCGGCGGCGGTTCCATCTGTATCACCCGTGAAACAAAGGGCATCGGCCGCGGCCAGGCTACCGCCCTCATCGAAGTATGCCAGGCCAGAGATGAATACTACAAGGAAACAGGCATTTACGTACCGGTATGCTCCGACGGCGGCATTGTTTACGACCACCACATCACCCTGGCCCTGGCCATGGGCGCTGACTTCGTCATGCTGGGCAGATATTTCGCCCGTTTCGACGAATCCCCCACACAGAAGAGAACCGTAGGCGGCACAGTGGTCAAGGAATACTGGGGCGAAGGTTCCAACCGCGCAAGAAACTGGGGCCGCTACGATCTGGACGGTTCCAAGAAGCTGGCCTTTGAAGAAGGGGTGGATTCCTACGTTCCCTATGCAGGCCCGCTGAAGGAAAATGTAGAAAAGACCTGTGCCAAGATTAAAGCCACCATGTGCAACTGCGGCGCCATCACCATTCCGGAACTGCAGAAGAAAGCAAAGCTCACCCTCGTATCCGCTACCTCCATCGTAGAAGGCGGCGCCCACGACGTCATCCGGAAGGAAAAAGACGGCTCTGACCGCTGATTTTCCCCACCAAAAATGTAAAAAAGCTGTGGAAACAGAAAAATCCTGTTTCCACAGCTTTTTTGATGACCACCGGCCTGACCGCTGATTTCCCATGATCTATCTGCCCAAAGCCAAGAGGGATATCCGCCCATAGGCCTTCTTATATATCAGAAGGAAAAGACCCACTTCCATAGGGAAACAGATCAGATTCTTGATCAGTCGTCCCAGAAAAATGGCAGAGGCCGCCTTGTCATAGTAAAGTACCAGCCACAGGGTATTAAGCCCCAGGTGGATCAAGACCATAATGACAAGGAACGGAATACACACATAGGGAAAGGTGATTTTCTTTCTGTAGAAGAAATAGCCGAAAATGAAGCCTGTAAGGAAATCGGACAGGGTAAAGCCGGGGAAAAATATGCTTGTCCCCACAAGAGCCGTGCCGATCAGATTATCCAGCGCCCCCACCAGCCCCGCTTTCCATGGCCCATAGAGGGCCCCTGCCAGAGCCAGGGGCAGGAAACCGAAGGTAATCCTCACAAAAGGTGTCTGTATGGCAAAGACATAGGACAGAAGCACTGCCAGTGCCGTAAGAATTCCCAGAACCACCATTTCCTTTTCTCTATTTTTATGCATTATAAAAAGACCTCCTTCATGCAGAGCTGCATGGAAAGGGGTCTCCATGCAGCAGCGGGATGCAGCACAGGCACCGCAAGCTTCTGCTTTTCGTCCGGATGACAACTCCCCGTTCATCCGGCACTGGAGGAAAAGGACCAGCCTTTTCCTGCGCACCTGTACTTACTCTGCTAACTTATAAATTGGATACAGTATATCACTCCAATCAAAAATTGCAATCAAAAAAGCTGCCCCCTAAGGCAGCTTTTTGATTAGTTACTTCATGGATTAATAAAGTTTGGCACCGGCAGGGATATGACGGTCTACCATGAGGAGGTGAAGCTTTTCTTCCCCTTCTTCTTTATGAATGGCAGAGAGAAGCATGCCGCAGGAGTTGATGCCCATCATCTTCCTTGGCGGAAGGTTTACGATGGCAATCAGCGTCTTTCCTACCAGTTCTTCCGGTTCATAGTAGGCATGAATGCCGGAGAGAATGATGCGGTCTTCTCCTGTGCCGTCGTCCAGAGTGAACTTCAGGAGCTTCTTGCTCTTGGGCACTGCTTCGCAGGCCTTGACTTTGACAGCGCGGAAATCAGACTTGCTGAAGGTATCAAAATCCACATAGTCCTTGAAGAGCGGTTCGATTTCTACTTTGGAGAAGTCGATAGGTTCATCATCTGCTTCTTTGGCCAGTCTTTCAGCTTCCTGGGCCGTCTTCTTTTCCAATGCCGTTTCCGGTTTCATGGCCGGGAAGAGGAGGACATCGCGGATAGAAGCGGAGTTAGTCATAAGCATGAAGAGACGGTCGAGGCCGATGCCCAGTCCGCCTGTAGGAGGCATGCCGTATTCCAGAGCGGTCAGGAAATCTTCATCAATCGGATGCGCTTCGTCGTCGCCGTGCTTTCTTTCCTCCACCTGCAGCTCGAACCGTTTTCTCTGGTCAATGGGATCATTTAATTCGGAGAAGCCATTTGCCAGTTCGCGGCCGTAAATGTAGGATTCGAAACGGATAGTGTAGCGCGGATCTTTCGGGTCCAGTTTGGAGAGAGGAGATACTTCGATAGGATGCTTTGTGATATGCACCGGCTGAATCAGGTGTTCTTCCACATAGGCATCAAAGCATTCGGAAAGAATCTTGCCGAAGCCGTCGTATTCGCCGTATTCCACATGGAGCTTGTCTGCAATGGCTCTGGCGTCTTCGATGGTCTGGCAGGCATCAAAGTCTTCGCCGGTGTATTTCTTCACTGCTTCAGCCATGGTAAGCCGCGGCCATGGCGGAGTGACGTCGATTTCCGTATCTTCATAGGTGAATTTCATGGAACCGTAGGATGCCATAGCGCAGGCAGCCACGATCTGTTCTGTCTGGTTAATGACATCTTCGATATCGCCATAGGCCTGGTAAGTTTCGATGGCAGTGAATTCCGGATTATGACGGGTGTCCATGCCTTCATTCCTGAAGTTTCTGGTAATTTCAAAAATCCGTTCATAGCCGCCTACCAGAAGTCTCTTCAGGTACAGTTCCGGAGCAATGCGCAGGTACATGGTCATATCCAGGGCATTGAAATGGGTGGTGAAGGGTTTTGCATTGGCGCCGCCATAGAGAGGCTGCAGCACCGGGGTTTCCACTTCCAGGAAGCCGTGGTCTGTGTACCATTTGCGGATAGCAGACATCATGGCAGCTCTCTTCACGAAGGTTTCCCGAACTTCCGGATTCATGATGAGGTCCAGATATCTCTGGCGGTAGCGCTGTTCCTTGTCTGTAAGGCCATGCCATTTCTCAGGCAGCGGGCGCAGGGACTTGGAGAGCATGGTGAAATGGAGAACCCGTACTGTTAATTCACCGGTATGGGTGGTGAAGACAGTACCTTCAATGCCAAGGATATCACCGATATCCACCAGCTTGAAAAGGGCCCATTCATTTTCAGGGAGTTCATCTCTCTTGAAATAAACCTGGATGTCACCGGTCTGGTCGCGAAGCACGCAGAAGGCTGTCTTGCCCTGGCCGCGGCGGATCATGATTCTGCCGGCAATGCGGACATGGGTCTCGTCCTTTTCCAGCTGTTCCGCTTCTTTGCGGATATCGGCAGCATGGTGGTCCCATTCAAATTTCTGTCCGTAGGGTTCTACGCCCAGTGCACGGATTTTATCCAGCTTTTCGCGGCGGATGATCATCTGGTCATTCAGTTTCGGACCGCTGTGCTGTGTATTCTGGTTTTTATTTTCTGTCATTCCTTAACCTCATTTCCTACCAGTCATATTATTCTTCAATAGAAATGACTTTGTATTTCAAAACGCCGTTAGGCGCTTCTGCTTCCACCGTATCGCCGGCCTTAGCTCCCATCAGGGCACGTCCTACCGGGGATTCGTTGGAAATACGGCCTTCAAAGGGATTGGATTCGGTGGAACCTACAATGGTCACCTTTTCCTGGAGATGTTCTTCCATATCTTCGATGAGTACGGTAGAACCAACATCTACACGGTCCTTGGCCACCTTTTCAATGACCTGGGCGGTGCGGATCTGCTGTTCCAGCTGGAGGATACGGCCTTCCAGGAAAGCCTGGGCGTTCTTCGCTTCATCATATTCGGAGTTTTCGGAAAGGTCGCCCATTGCGATGGCGGCCTTCAGGCGCTGTGCAATTTCCGCACGTTTTGTGGAACGGAGTTCATCCAGTTCCTTCTGCATCTTTTCAAGGCCTTCTCTGGTGACCAGAGTACGCTGCATTTCTGCCATAACAATCTGCCTCTTTTCTTTAATACTTATACCTTATATAGATATCATAGGGGAATCCTAAACAGGGCATATTTCATAGTATATAGCAAAATGAAGGGTGTAGTCAAACAATTTACGTATTGTTTCCCATTTCCTCAACATGCCTTTCTTTGGATGGCGTTTGACAGAAAACTTTTCTCTCTATCTCCCCTGCTCTGCCAAAACCGTGTCCACCAAAACGGTCCTTCTTTCTCCTCAGGAAGAAGGGATTTTTCCCTCTTTTTTCCTATAAAACATTTTTCTAATTGACTCAAGAAAAAATATATTATTCTCATTATTTTGCTCGTTTTCTCAATTAAAAATCAGAAATTTCCCCTGTGAGGTTATATGGGGCAATTTGGGGCTGTTTCAGGCGGCACAGGGCTAATAGAAATTTACGCCCATTTTACAAAATTGTATTTTTATCCATATTAGTTTCAATTTTATTCAGGATATTCATCCCCGCCAAATCGAGGAATTCCCCGGAATGCCCACCATGGCGCCCTTCCGGGGTTTTATTCATTTTTACCATGAAATTTCACAATACATCATGATGTATCATTCCAATCCATGCCAAACCATGATGGCAAGCATTTTTTGCTATTTTCCTTCTTTTTCCTCAAAAGTTCTCAAAAGTCCATATGAGTTCATAGAAAAAATTTTACAAAAAAAATTGTAAAAAAGTCTTGTCATATGATTTCATTTATGGTATATTGCAGTAAATAAAAATTCATCGCGCCCTGCCCCGAGAGCAGTTGAGCAGCGAACCGTTAAAAAATAACGGATGGTTTTCTTTATGCCCTGTTTCTTTCACCTTTATAGAAAGCAAATGGGGCTCGTGCATGCCTTGATGATTTTCATGACTGCATCATCCGGTTTATTCCGGGACAATATTTTTCCCCCAATACGCTTCATGCGATTTGGATTAAGAAAGAAGGGAACAACCTTGTCTAAGAGCAAAAAAATGGGAGTGGTACAGCTCACAACAGTAACAGCCATCAACATGATGGGTTCCGGTATTATCCTTCTGCCGGCCACACTGGCAGAAATCGGGACAGCTTCAATTTTCGCGTGGATTCTGGCCTCCATCGGAGCCACGATCCTGGCTTATGCCTTTGCCCGCTGCGGCATGCATACCTCCAAGGTAGGCGGCATGGGCGGCTATGCGGAGTACCGTTTCGGCAGAGCGGGAAATTTCCTTTCCAATTTCTGCTACACCATTTCGTTAATCATCGCCAATGCAGCCATTGCCAGCGGCGTCGTCAGCTACGGCTCCTACGTGTTCGGCCTCACCCTTTCTCCTGTGGAAGTGTGCATGGCCACCATCGGTGTCCTCATTCTGGCAGCCACCATCAGTCTGGTGGGCCCCAAGAAATTCGGCAAATTCACTTCCCTCGGCGTTTTTTGTGTCGTATCTCCAGTGGTAGGCCTTCTCCTTTGCGGCTTCTTCTTCTTTGATACCGGTATCTATAGCGAAGCCTGGAACCCCGGAAACCTGCCATTCTACGATATCATGAAAGACTCCATTGCCGTCATCATCTGGGCCTTCCTGGGACTGGAAACTGCCTGCGCTAACTCCGACACCGTGGAGAATCCGGAAAAGAATGTGCCCATTGCCGTACTGGCCGGTACTCTTCTGGCAGGTGCCTGCTACACCACTTCTACTGCTATCATCGGCGGCCTGGTACCTTACAAGGAACTGATGGCTTCCGGAGCTCCCTTCGGACTGGCTTATGCCACCATGTTCGGAGAAAAAGCAGGATATATTATTTCCTGCATGCTGGTATGCTCCTGCTTCGTGTCCCTCACTGCCTGGCAGTTCACCGTTTCCGAAGTAGCAAGAGAAGCTTCCTCCATCGGGCTTTTCCCGAAATTCCTGTCCAAGGTCAACCGTTTCCGTTCCCCCTATGTGGCTATCGGATCCCTGGTGGCCATCCAGGTTATCATGACCCTCTCCACCATGAGCCCCACTCTCTTAAAGCAGTTCAATGTGCTCATTAACCTGGCTGTCATGATTAACCTCATCCCCTACCTTCTCGCCATGGGCGCCGTATCGGATCTGCAGAAAGCCGAAGGCATTCCCCATGACAAGGCAAAGCTGGCCAATGCAGCAGCTATTGTAGGCGGTATCTACAGCTGCTATGCTGTATACGGCTGCGGCTGGACCGTCATTCTGGAAGGCGCTTTCGTAGCTGCCATGGGCCTCGTCATTTATGCCCTCATTTCCTCCCGTCTCCGCTATGCGCCGACGCCGGAAGTTTCCACCTATCCGCCTATTGACAAGAAATAAATAAAAGGAGCGGTGAAAGAATGTAAATCATTTCTTCACCGCTCCTTTTTGGTCTGACCGTGGGATGGCAAGTCTGCCATTCTGTAAGAAAGCAGAAACCTTTCCATCCATTGACAGAATCTTTTTCCCCATGTATTATTATATGTGTAATTTCATAAGAAACTCTTCCCTGTCACCGGATAGGGAGCCAAGAGGGTTTATTCCTGCTGCAGGTAATATGGCGAAAGCCATTGAAAGGCAGGAATAAATCCTCTTTTTTTAAGGAGGTTATATCATGAACATTAAACCCTTTGCTGTCGAAGAATGGATGAATGCCTATGAAACAGGTGCCCGGTACAATATTGCCGAAACCTGCGTGGATTCCATTTCACTGGACGAACTTTTTGAACTGTCGGGAACCCATAAGGAATCATTCCTTAACAAACTCTGTGCCCGCCGTCTCACCTATGGCTATATAGAAGGTTCTCCTGATTTGAAGAAAGGCATTGCTGCCCTGTACCACACCATCAGGCCCAATGAAATCGTTCCTGCCCATGGTGCTTCCGGGGCTAACCACCATGTTTTTTATTCCCTTATCAATCCGGGAGACAAGGTCATTTCCATCATGCCCTCTTACCAGCAGCTCTACTCCATTCCTGCCTCCCTGGGAGCAAAGGTGGAAATCCTGCATTTGAAAAAGGAAAACAGCTATCTGCCGGACCTGGAGGAACTGGAAGAAATGGCCCGGGGCGGTGTGAAGATGATCTGCCTCAATAATCCGAACAACCCCACCGGCGCCCTGATGTCTCCCGAAATTCTGAAGAAAGTGGTGGACATTGCCAAAAAATCTGACGCCTACCTTCTGGTAGATGAAGTATACCGCCATCTCACCCAGTATTCTGGTCATATGTCAAGTCTTTTTTTTGAAGAAATTTATTGTTTTTTCTTAAAAAAGTGTAACCTTAACACACCACCGGGTAAATTGATTTTTTCGAATATATTCCGGCGTTCGATCTTTCTATTCCAACGTTACCATTACTTTGTTATCGGAATACAGCTGATGTTTATCCAGTAATGTAAAGATCAGCCGGACGATCTTTCGAGCAACGAGATTGAGTGCGGCCCTGTATGGAAATAGGGTCTTACGACTGCGAATACGTTCATATGCCTCGCGATATTTAGCGCTGTAGTTTATGATCTGTCCTGTAGCTAAGAGCACATAATAGCGGAGATACACATCACCGGCTTTTGACAGATGCTTAACCGGGCTTTCTGATTGACCGGATTGCTTTCCTCTCCAGGTTAATCCTATGTATTTAGCTAGGGCATCATCGGTTTTGAACCGCTTGATATCGCCAATTTCCGCTAGGAGCCCTCCGGCTATGACTGGTCCGACGCCGTCGATTGACAGCAGGATCTGATATGAGTCGCTTGAAAAACTTTTGGCCATTGTCTCAATGGACTTGTCCAATTTCTTTATTGCAGCCTCAAGAGAGTGTATAATGAAAAAGGACACGGATAATCCCGAAGTCAGTGGCTCATAAACCCTTTTGTCCAACCGATAGGAATTGCGGGCTGCCTTCTTCACTTTTTCGACGACATCTAAAGGATGGGAAAATCTTCCGTGTCCTTTTTCTGTGATGAAATTGAGCAGTTCCTCATCGGACAGACTGAGGATTTCATCAGGGCCCTGAAAGGTCGTCAGCAGCTCCTGGCAGGTGGTGGTCCATACATTACAAAAGGGATTCTCTCCTGTCATAAGTCCGCTGCATTCAAGGTAGATGCTGTTTCCGGTCGAGTTCTTCACTATTCCCATGAGTTTGGCGATGCGGAATCTCAAACGTGTAAGTACCCGCAAGCCAAGTAGTTCTGGCCCTTTCCAAGGGCGTGACCGGATTTTGTTGGAACGCGCATAATCGGCAATAACCATGGCATCGACATAGTCGTCTTTCCCTACATCCGTAAAAGTTTTCTTGTAAGCATGAATCTCTTTGGGATTAACGGAATAGACGATGGCTGGGATGTGTCCGTTAAAATGTGCAACGGACAGAAATGTTGCCAGGTGAAAAGAATAAACCGAAGTAGCCTCTAACGCAATGACAACCTGTATGACATCAGGATAGAATTTCAAGAAGTCACTGACTTTTTCGACAATTCCTACAGATCCAGCAGGAGTGTTCGGAGCGGAAAAACGTAGATGCGCGTGCCCAGGATGGTCCTCAGGGGAAAAAGGCATCGCATGCACAACGTTCTCTTTCATCGAAACGTCTATACCAACAAACAAAGAATGGAGTAATTCATATTGTTTCATAATCGCACCTCCTTCCTGGCAACATTCATGAAATAGGAGAAGGAATCCTGATCTCAAACTCCCTCTAAAATCTCGTTAATAGGCAATCACCCGTGGAGGTAAATCGTTTACTGGAAGAAGCTCCGCCCGGGGCCGCAAATTCTGAAGTAGGCAGAATGGGAGAAAGAGCCAGGCGAGAATACTGAGCTGGCGGTAGAACCGCAGGATGACTTGGTCGTCTTCTGAGCTATTCCATGTTACTTTCATCGTAGCACCAGGATTCCCTACCCATCAAGATGGGCAATGGAAGTATTTGACTTCATGCCCTATACATACTATACGAGGATGACGAATGGCAGCCGTCCATTGTGGACATGTACGAAAAAGGCATTTCCACTTCTTCCATGTCCAAAGTGTTTTCTCTGGCCGGCGTCCGTCTGGGATGGATTGCCACCCATGATAAAGATGCCTTAAAGCAGTTCTGGTCCCATCGTGACTACAACCTCATCAGCTGCGGCATGATGGACGAAGCCATTGCCGCGCTGGCCCTGGCTTCCAAAAATCAGATTCTGGAAAGAAATAAAAAAATCATCCGGGAAAATCTGGATATCCTGGATCACTGGATTCAAAAAGAACCCCGCCTTTCCTACGTAAAGCCCAAAGCCGGTACCACCGCACTGGTGTATTATGATTTTCCCATAGATTCCTATACCCTCTGCCGCCGCATGTATGACAGCTGCGGCACCTTCGTAACCCCGGGGGACTGCTTCGATGAACCCCACTCCATGCGTATCGGCTATGCCGCCGACAGGGACACATTAAAAAAAGGCCTCCAGGCCATGAGCACTTTCCTTGATTCCCTGGAAGCTGAATAATCATCTGCTGTTTTTTCAAGGTCTGCCATCTATCATAGTGGCCTTGCCTTTTCCCTTCCCCATATGATAGACTGCAGACAATAAAACCGTCATGGTTGTGGATTTTTTCAGAATTTTCTGTTTTCGCCGCACAGTGCATGCTGCACTGTGCTTTTCTTTTGGAGGAAATCATGCATAAAGGATTCTATGCATTTATCGTATTTTCCGCCGGCGCCTGCTACGGCATTCTTTCCACCTTTGTAAAAACCGCCTATGCCGCTGGCCTCACTCTCGTCGATGTGAGCGGTATGCAGTGTCTTTTCGGCATGGTCTTTCTATGGCTTTCCGCCATACTTACCGTAAGACGGATTCCTTCTTTCTTCCAGATTCTGTCCCTTGCAGCCATTGGCATTCCCATGGCGCTCACCACGATTTTCTACTACCATTCCCTGGAAAGTCTCTCTGCCTCCCTGGCAGTGGTTTTCCTGTTCCAGTCTATCTGGATGGGTACGGCGGCGGAATCTTTGATTTTTAAAAAGCTGCCGGAAAAGAAGCAGCTCCTTTCCATCATTCTCTGCCTCACAGGCACCCTGCTCTCAGCTGGTCTTCTGGATGAAGGCGCCGACTTTTCCTTTTCCTCCGGCATGGGATGGGGCCTTCTTTCCGCCCTTTCCTACACCGCCATGATGTGCGCCAGTTCCCTTCTGGGAAAAGGCATAGCCCCTGCCCTGAAGGGAGCTCTCATGTCCACCGGTGATACCCTGCTGACCTTCCTTCTCCTTCCTCCGGTCTTTCTCCTTGATTTTTCCTCCTGGCCCCTTCTCCTACCCTATGGCTTCCTCCTTGGTATTTTCGGCGTAGCCCTGCCGCCCTTTCTTCTGGCCTGGGGCATGCCCCATGTAGGCCCCGGTCTTGGCTCCGTGCTGGCCGCATCAGAACTTCCTGTGGCCCTCGTCATGGCCCTGCTGGTGCTGGGTGAATCCATCACCCCCATCCAGTGGGCAGGCATCTTCCTTATCGGAGCAGGCATTGTGGCAGGAAATATTAAGAATTCATAAGGCTTAGAGGGTTCAGAGGGGAGTCTTCGCCCGCTCCGCAGGCGAAGATTATGGCCTGCTGGCGCAGGCAGATTGTGTCCCCCAGGGGAAAATGAGGCACTTCATTTTGTGCATCGCTTCACTCAGGGCGCAGGGGCTTTTCAGGCTGAAGGTGGCAAGGCGCTGTCTGCTTTCCCGCCGTCCACCAGCCTGCGTAAAGCAGACAGCGGATAGCTGACAGCCAGCAGCCTTCCCCTGTCACCAGCGCACGATCTCACAATCCCATCTTTTTCTCTATCTCTTCCTTTGCCTTTCTCACGAAGGAGAGCATGTCTTCATCCAGGGGATAGCGGATGACGCAGCCCGGGGAAAGAATGACTTTTCTGCCTCCAGTCTGTTTCAGAGTTTCGTAGATTTCCCGTTCGATTTCATTTTTATGGTGTTCTGTAATATCCATCCGCTCCAGACCTGCCATGATGCACTTTCCTGTCAGGAGCTGGGCTTCTGCGATTTCCGGCAGCGATTCGAAGGCATGCCAGTTGAAAACCTGCACCGGATATTTGCGAAGGAGGGGGAACATAATATTTTTGCCATGGGCATGAAGCACGTTGCACCAGCCCGACGAGGCGGAGAGCACTGCCAGATCGTAGGGCATGCCATATTCCCAATAGAAGGATTCTTCTGTGAGATTATAGGATGAAAGCTGGGTGGCAAAAAAGATACCGTCAGCCCCCAGTTCGATAACCCGCTGCACCAGGGCGCAGGTGGTTTCTGTAATCACCTTCAGCGCTTCCTTCACCTTGTCTCCATGACCCTGCCGGATATGGTCCATCATGGAGGGGCAGAGTTTGTTGGCCGTGGTGAGGGGGCTGAACACTGTAAATACGACGGGCACTTCTCCCTTTGTTTGATTCAGGAGAAGCTTCAGATACTTCTGCTCCCTGGCCAGGGCCCCTTCATTCACGGATACCGGCTTAAGCCTGAGCCAGTCCTCCGGTTCTTTCACCGGCGTCTCTGTAATCCGGGCCACGCCGCCTTTGGGTACATCGCTGAAATCAGTTTTGGCTCCGAAATCCTCGACGCTGTACATGCCGTTATTCATGGTTTTCAGAATATCCACATCATATTTTTTATAGAAATCGTAGGTATGCTCTGCATTGCTTACAGGATCCAGGTCTATCACAGGCAGATGGGTCCACAGGGAATAGGGCACCCGGTCCACTTCCTCGCCGCGGATAGCCGCCTGGATACGTTCCTTCTTCGTCATGGCAGAAATGATTTTCTTTTTCATAGGATACCTCCTTAAAGAAATAGGGTTCAGAGGGCGGTGGTATCGCCCTGCGGGCGATGAATATGAAATAAGCGTTACGGGATTGGCTTGCCGCCCTGCGTGTCATTCTGAGCGAAGCGAAGAATCTCGGTAAGAACCGTAAGTAACAGAAATATTGATAAATGCCGGTCGGCGGGAAGCCCTCGTGGAAAGCCCCCGCAGCCAGCGGATAGACGACAGCCGCCTTCACTGTCCCACTAGCTCACTAGCTCACTAGCTCACTATCTCACTAATTTGTACCCCTTTATCATACCATACATATCTGCCAGGGCCCAGCCAATGGGGATAGAGAGCCAGATGCCGGTGACACCGATTTCC
>ERZ506918.528-NODE-528-length-16004-cov-3.777039_pt1 | contig 16004 bp, 8 predicted proteins | sample MGYA00513975_ERZ506918 | MGnify/ENA metagenome assembly ERZ506918 | reverse complement strand
GGCGTCTCGCCGCCGCGGCTCTCGGGGTCGTAGGTGCAGTGCAGGCAGGTGACCTCGCCGTTTTCATTCGTATCATATGAGTTGCAGGTCACATAATATGCGCTCTTGAGGCGCACTTCGTTTCCGGGGAAAAGCCTGAAATATTTCTTGACGGGCTCCGCCATGAAGTCCTCGCGCTCAACATAGAGCTCGCGGGAGAACGTGACCTTGCGGCGACCGAGCTCGGGCTTATCGGGATTTATCTCGACCTCTATCTCCTCGGTCTTGCCCTCGGGGTAGTTGTCGATAACGAGCTTCAACGGATTGAGAACAGCCATGGCGCGCGGGGCGTTCTGATTGAGATTGTCTCTGACGCACGCTTCAAGCAGGCCGTAGTCAACAACGCTGTAGGCCTTCGCCACGCCGACGCGGCCTATGAAGTCGCGTATCGCGGCGGCGGGATAGCCCCTGCGGCGCATTCCGCAGAGAGTGACCATTCTCGGGTCGTCCCAGCCGTTGACAACGCCGTTCTGAACCATTTCGAGGCACTTTCTCTTGCTCGTCACGCAGTAGTTGAGGTTCAGACGTGCGAACTCGATCTGGCGCGGCGGCTCTTCAAAGCCGATAGCGTCGACGAACCAGTTATAGAGCGGCCTGTGATTCTCGAACTCGAGCGAGCACAGGGAGTAGGTGACTTTCTCCGCAGCGTCGGAGAGGGGATGGGCAAAGTCATACATCGGATAGACGCACCACTTGTCGCCCGTCTGATGATGGGGGACGTGCGCGATTCTGTAGATGACCGGGTCGCGCATATTGATGTTCGGGCTCGCCATATCTATCTTGGCGCGAAGCACCTTTTCACCGTTTGCAAACTCGCCCTCGGTCATGCGGCGGAAGAGGTCGAGATTCTCCTCGACCGAACGGTCGCGGTAGGGGCTGTTTTTGCCGGGCTCGGTCAAGGTGCCGCGGTATTCGCGTATTTCATCGGGCGACAGGTCACAGACATACGCCTTGCCCTCCTTGATGAGCTTTATCGCGCACTCGTAGAGGAAGTCAAAATAGCTCGAGGCATAATATACCTCGTTCCACTTGTAGCCGAGCCACTCGATATCCTCTTTAATGGCGTCGACGTATTCGACATCCTCCTTGGAGGGGTTGGTGTCGTCGAGGCGGAGGTTGCAAATGCCGCCGTACTTCTCGGCGATGCTGAAATCGATGCAAATAGCCTTTGCGTGGCCGATATGCAGGTAGCCGTTGGGCTCCGGAGGAAATCTCGTCTGCACGCGGGTGTTGACCCCGTTTGCGAGATCCTCATCTATGAAGTCGGTTATGAAATTTGAATTGAGATTTGTGCTGTCCGCCATTTATATCTCCTCCTTGTAGTGTGCGAGTGCCGAGGCGAGTCTCGCTCTGACCCTGTCCTCGCCGAGCAGCCTGATTATCGAATGAAGGTCGGGCGTGTTGCGGCGCGAGGTCACGGCGATTCTGATAACTGTCGACAGGTCGCCGACATGACCCTTGAACGCCGAGGGGTCTTTCTTGTATTCCTTGACATTGGGCGTGTAGCCGAGCGGCTCGCACATGGCCTTTATGCGCGCAAACCACGCGTCCTTGTCGTCGTTTATGTCAAACTCGCCGATGTATTTTTCGAGTATTGCCGCCGCGTCGCCTGCGCCGATGTTCTCGGGCAGGGTGTAGTCGGGGGTATACAGCCCGTCGTAGAAATAGGAGACGAAGTCCTTGACCTGCTCCCAGCTTGCGATATCCTTTCGCGGCTTCGGGCAGTCGCGGTCTATCGAGAATATGCCGCGCGCAAAGTCGCGGTCGGAGTCGAGAAGCGTATATAGCTCGCCGTCGTATTTTTGCGCCCAGTCGAGCACGCTTGAAAGCACCTCGTCCGCCGTCATGTGTGAGATAATATTCTTGCTCACGTCGTTGAGCTTCGCCATGTCGAACAGGCAGCCGCTGACGCTCATCTTCTTGAGATTAAACGGGAATTTCCAACAGTCCTCCGAGGGATTGGCTCTGCGCCAGTCCTCGAAGTTCGAGTTGAGAAGCGTCATGATGTATTCTATAACGCTCTCTTTCGGATAGCCCTGCTCGACAAAGTAGCTGACCGCCGCCTCGGGATCCTTTCTCTTGGAGAGCTTGCGCTTTGCGCCCGTCTCCTCGTCTATCTTCATCACCTGCGGAGTGTGCGCGTATTTCGGCACTCTGTAGCCGCAGGCCTTGAACAGCGCGATGTGCTTGGGGACGGAGGATATCCACTCCTCGCCGCGAATGACGTGGGTCGTGCGCATGAAGTGGTCGTCGCAGACGTGCGCGAAATGATAAGTCGGCACGCCGTCGCTCTTTAAGAGCACCTCGTCGATTATATTCTCGGGCATCTCTATCTTGCCGCGGATCAAATCGTCAAAGACTATCCTCTTGTTCTCGTCGCCCTCGGAGCGAAAGCGCAGAACATAGGGCTCGCCCGCCTCTATGCGTCTCTTCTGCTCCTCAAAGCTCAGGCTGCGGCACTTCGCCCACTTGCCGAAATATCCGGTTATCGCAGCGCCGCCGTTCTCCTGCTCCTCGCGTATGGCGGAGAGCTCGTCCGCCGTGCAGAAGCAGGGGTAGGCCTTGCCCTCCTGCACGAGACGCTTGGCTATCGCGTGATATATCTCAACGCGCTTGCTCTGCGTGTAAGGGCCGTAGTCACCCTTTTCCGTGTCAAAGCCGGTTACGCCCTCGTCGAATTCGAGACCGAAATTTTTGAATCCGTTGATTATCGCGGAGACGCCGTCGGCGACCTCGCGTTTTTTGTCGGTGTCCTCTATTCTCAGATAAGTCAGTCCGCCGCTGACTCTCGCCGTCAGAAAATCGACGAGCGCGCCGAACAGGCCGCCTATATGGAGATATCCCGTCGGGCTCGGAGAGAATCGGGTCACACGCGCCCCCTCGGGAAGCTCGCGCGGGGGGTATCTCAGCTCGCACTCCTCCGGCGTTAATATGTCCGGGCCGAACAGGAGATCGGCGAGTTTTTCGTTATCAGTCATTAAACCGCACTCCGTTTCTTGAGTAAATATATACACTATATTATCGCAGAAAAACGCCCGTCAATCAAGAGCCAAAGAACAATTTCTCAAATCAAAAGAGGACAATCGATAAAAATTTCATAAATCTTTAATTTTCCATTGATTTTTGCACTCTTTTATTTTATAATGAATACGACCGCGCAAGCAGTGGATTGATTTTTCGTGCTCATTCGCTCGGGAGAGAAAACCGCAAAAAAGCGCGACTGAATGAAGATTTCATATTCGGAGGTAACAGAAATGACAAAGAAGATCATAGCTCTTGTCCTTGCTCTCTGCTTCGTTTTTGCTTTTGCAGCCTGCAAGAAGGATAAGGACAACGGCGACACAACCACAGGCGAGCCCAACACTTCCGCAAACGGCGAGACCGTTGCAAACGACGAGTCCACCGATGCAGAACCCGCGAGCGGCGACGAGTCCACCGAGGCTGAGACCGACGCTTCCGGCAACACCGTAGCTCCCGAGGAGACCAAGAAGGACAATCAGGGCGGCAATCAGGGCGGCAGCAGCACTGCTTCCAAGCCCGCGACAAAGGCTGAGATAGTTGCGTATTTCAACAAGGCCATTAACGGCGTTAAGCCCAACGCAAAGAGCGTTACAAGAGTTTCTGAGACGAACTACAGAAGCGGCAAAATCACCGGAGTTCCCTCTTTTGTTAATTCGCTTGTCGGCGGTATAGACAGCTTTGTTGACGGTCAGCTCAAGAAGAACAGCAAGGGCTCCGAAACATTCTCCAATTCTGCGGCTATAAAGGCTAACTTCCCTGTTGAGAACGAGTCCTGGTCGAGCAAGCTTACTGCGAATGATGTCGCAAGCGCAACTTGCACCGAGGCGGGCGGAGTTTACACCATTACTATAAAGACGGTTGCCGACAAGGCTTCCTCCAACGTTCATCACGGCTCGGGTCATGCCCCGAAGGTTTTCAGCGTGGTTCTCCCGTCCGTTATCAACGATCAGTTTAGCAGCGGCGTGCTTAAGTCTGTCGCTAAAGCCTTTAAAATCGGCACCGCTCAGATGGAGTATCCCTCCGGCACAGTTACCGTTAAGGTTGATGCTAAGACCAGCCGCGTTATCAATGCTACATATGATGTCAAATGGACAATTCACCTTCCTCTTGGCGACGAAATGGTAGTGCTTCCTTTCGGCACAAAGACCATTTACAACATCGCTTACTAATTAAACAAAATGACTGTTTTGAGGCAGGAGAGCTCCTGCCTCAAACTGTATTTCTAAACATATTAAAAAAGAGGGATATTTAAAATGGAAAAGAAAGTTCTTGTTGAAACTTCCGCCCGCCATGTACATGTCACCAGAGAAGCTCTCGATATCCTCTTCGGTGAGGGCTATGAGCTGACCGTCAAGAAGGAGCTCTCTCAGCCCGGCCAGTTTGCGAGCAACGAGCGCGTTGCCGTTATCGGACCGAAAGGCAGTTTCCCGGCGGTCTCTATTCTCGGTCCCGTGCGTCCCGAGAATCAGGTTGAGATTTCGCTCACCGACGCCCGTTCGATAGGCGTGACTGCTCCCGTAAGAGAGAGTGGCGACGTTGCGGGCAGCGGCGCCTGCAAGCTTGTTGGCCCCAAGGGCGAAATAGAGCTTGAGTGCGGCGTTATCGCGGCGCAGAGACATATCCATGCAACTCCCGAGGACGCCGAGAAGTTCGGCCTCAGTGACAAGCAGATTGTCAGCGTGAAGATCGATTCCGACGGACGCTCGCTTGTATTCGGCGACGTTGTAGTCAGAGTCAGCCCGAAGTACGCTCTGGCAATGCACATCGATACCGACGAGTCCAACGCCGCAGGCGCAACTCCCGGCCTCATGGGCGAGATACTCGCATAACTCTCCGAAATTCAGCCCTCTGCGCTTTTTCGTGCGGAGGGCTTTTTCTTTCTCGGGTCGGCGGTGAAGGATAATATCTGTCTGCGATATTTCTTTTGCCGAAATGAATATTTCTTGCCGCCGCGATTTACGATGACGTATTTCAACAATTTATAAGCCTTTTTGTTAAGCGATTTTTTATTTTTTGTCTATTGACGGATTTGTGCAGCAATTATACAATATATGTAACAAAGCCCCAAAGGAGTGGAAAAGATGAAGAAGATTATTGCAATAATCCTTGCGGCTGTGCTCGTTCTTTCGTTTGCGGCCTGCAAGAAGACCGATAAGAACCCCGATACAACCGCTGCGGCCGACGCTCAGACCTCAGAGCAGGCGGGTGACGCGACCGGTGAGGAGACTGCTTCAACCGACGAGACGTCCTCCGAGACCGAGATTGTTACCGATAAAGAGGGACACACCGTTGTCGAGACAGACGCTGCCAAGCCCTCCGAAAGCAAGACCCCGTCCGGCGGCAGCACCGTGACTCCCTCAAAGGATCTCAACACCAACGACGCTGCGGCCTGCATCAAGGCTTATCAGGTGGCTATCGCCAAGACAAAGCAGTTCAAGAGCGGCAGACAGAGCATGTCCCTCAAGGGCGAGATAACCGCAAGCGGATTTCTCGGAGCCATTTTTTATGTGGCTCAAAAGAGTATAGCCAACGCGCTGAGCAAGAACTCCAAGGATCGCACCGATATCCCCGGCAACCCCTCGGGTATGAAGGCGAGCCACATGAAGAGCGCGAGCGCAGTGACCAGCGGCAACTACACCACTATAACCTTCAACGTCAAGGATCAGACTCAGGGTCCCAAGGCGAGCAACCATGCAGGCTCCGTAGGCTGTGCGGTCGGTACTCTCGGCGATGTTGACAGAGCTATAAAGGAGCTCGGACTCAAGGTTGACTACAAGGACGGCAAGATAGAGCTGACCTACACCAACTGCAAGGTCGTTGTCAAAATCGACAACACCACCGGCAAGATCGTCGAGGGCAGCTGGGTTTATGATGTCAACGTCTATGCAAACGGCATCAAGGTCTCCGGCGTCTCCGTAAACAACCTCAAGGGTATCGTCGCTTTCTCGTATACCGCGAAGGGCTGATAACCGAAAAACCGAAGCCGTCCGTCTTTTTCAGGCGGGCGGCTTTTTACTGTCTTTTGACAAAAAAAGCAAGATTCCGCCGGCTTTATTAAAAGTTAATTATTATATACACTTTTTTATAAGATTTTTCTTGACCTGACTGCGCCGATAGCTTAAAATATAAATCCGGGAATAAATACTACGGGAGGGAGAAGAATGGATAAAAAGCTTTTGAGATTCGCTGCGGCAGTGCTTGCGGCGATATTGCTCTTTTCCTTCTCGGCGTGCAAGATAAAGGACGGCGACTCCGACTCCTCAACCGAGGAGCCGTCGGTAACGGCAGACTCGGGCACAGTGACCGAGTCGACAAAACCGGAGGGAGAGAACACAACGGGCGAGCCGACTACCGTCGGTCCAAGACCCTCGGCGCAGACCGGCTCATCCGGCACGACAAAGCCCGAGGCTATTAATGTTCACAGCGGGCTCAACTCCACCAATACCTCTAAGGTGCTCCGATATTACAAGGCGGCTGCTGCGAACACAAAGAGCATAGACGCCACGCAGCTTATGTCGATAAAGCGCGTTGACTACACTCCGCGCAACAGCTTCCAAAAGGGAATGCTCTCCCTGTTTACGGGCATAGCCTCTGCGGCGCTCGCGGCGAACAGCACGCCTGTGAACGAAGTACCCGGAGTGCCCGATGAAATTAAGTCGAGCGACCTCATTTCGGCAAATGCCGTCGCTTACGGCAACTATACTATAGTGACCCTGAACGTCAGAACACAGCAGGATGATCAGAACACAAAGGACGCGCACCGCGGGCCTGTCGGGCGCACTGTCGGCACGGTAGGCAACCTTGACAGAGTCTTTGACGAGATGCCGAGCATCAAGGTGGACACCTCAAAGGGCAGCATTACGCTCAGATATGACGACTGCAAGGTCGTTGTCAAAATCGATAATGTCAGCGGAACGATAGTCAGTGGCACATGGAGCTACACCGTCGATATAGATGTAGATAATATATACGCGAGTATAGCGGGCAGCGACAGTATGCTGATAACTGATACCGGCGGCGCGGTCGATTACGTCATAAAGACTAATGACGGAACGACGCTTCGCAACGGCGCAAAAAAATAAAATATGGGACTGTCTGCGGCTAAACGCGACAGTCCCGTTTTTTCACGGCAATAAAAGAGAGCTGCCTTTTGACAGCTCTCTCTGTTTTTTATGTTTATTTGTCGGACTCGGCCTCGGCAGCCTTGGCTTCGTCGATGACCTTCTGCGCGACTACGGGCGGTGCGTCCTCGTAGCGGGTGAACTCGAGGGAGAACCAGCCTCTGCCGGCGGTCACGGAGCGCAGGACTGTTGAGAAGTCGCCCATCTCGCCCATGGGAACCTCCGCGATGAGCTCCTGAATCTTCGGCTCGTCGGACGGACCCATGCCGAGCACGCGGCCGCGGCGCTTGGTGACGTCGCCCATGATGTCGCCGAGATTTTCATCGGGCATATAGGCCTTCAGAGTGCCGATGGGCTCGAGGATAACGGGGTTAGCCTGCGGGATACCGTTCTTGTAGGCTATGTTGGCAGCGGTCTTGAACGCCATTTCGGACGAGTCGACCGGATGATAAGAGCCGTCATAGAGAGTAGCCTTTAAGCCGACCATCGGATAGCCTGCAAGCACGCCCTTCTTGACGCTGTCGCGCAGACCCTTTTCGACCGCGGGGAAGAAGTTCTTCGGCACGGAGCCGCCGACAACCTCCTCGGCGAAAACGAGATCGTCGCTCTCGCAGGGCTCGAAGCGGATAAAGACGTCGCCGAACTGGCCGTGTCCGCCGGACTGCTTCTTATGTCTGCCCTGAACCTCGACCTTCTTGCGGATGGACTCTCTGTATGCAACCTTCGGCACGCTGAGGTCAACCTCAACGCCGAACTTGTTCTTGAGCTTGGATACGATAACGTCAAGGTGCTGTTCGCCCAGACCGGAGAGCACCTGCTCGCGGGTCTCCTTGTTGATGACGAACGAAATAGTGGGATCCTCTTCGAGAAGTCTGAGCAAGCTCGCCGCGACCTTCTCTTCGTCGCCCTTCTTGCGGACCTTGACTGCCATGGACAGGCAGGGGGTCGGGAACTTAATGCCCTCGAGGGTTATCGGGTTCTTGGGCGAGCAGATAGTGTCGCCCGTCTTTATGCCCGCAAGCTTCGTCACAACGCCGATATCGCCGGCGGGGATGCAGGCTGCGTCCTCCTGCTTGCTGCCCTTGAGGGTGATTATCTTGCCCATTCTCTCGCTCTCTTCGGTGCGGGAGTTATATGCGGGAGTGTCCGCGGTTATCTTGCCGGATACGACCTTGAAGAAGGACATCTTGCCGACGAACGGGTCGGCGATGGTCTTGAAGCATATAGCCGCAAGAGGGCCGTTCTCGTCGCAGGGAAGACCGTTCTCGCCCGCCTTGTCGGCTGCGGAGGGAGCGGAATATACTATCTCGTCAAGGAGCATATCAATAGCTTCGCAGGTGTAGCCCGCGCAGGCGTATACGGGGATAACGGAGCCGTCGCTGACTCCGGAGTTGAGAGCCTTGATTATCTCTTCGCGGGTGAAGGTCTCGCCGGCGAAGAACTTCTCCATAAGCTCATCGTCGCTCGAGGCGACGGCCTCGGTGAGTATATCGAGCATCTCGTCAAGCTGCGCGTCGGAGGGCATATCGACTTCCTTTTTAGTGCCGCCGCTGTAGTCAAAAGCCTTGCGGGATGCGAGGTTGACATACGATGCGACCTTGCCGTTCTCCATATGGGGGACGATAACGGGGCAGATAGCGGCGCCGACCTCCTCCTTTATGGCTGCAAAGGTCTTGTAGAAATCGGTGTTATCCGCGTCGCAGCGGGTGATTGCGAACATTCTCGAGATACCTCTGGCGTTCGCGGCCTTGAGAGCCTTCTCCGCGCCGACGTCGAAGCCCGAGCCCGCCGCGGTGACTATGAGCACGCTGTCCGCCGCGCGGATGCCTTCGCTCATGCCGCCCGCAAAGTCAAAAAGACCGGGAGTGTCAATTATATTTATCTTCGCGCCGTTCCACTCTATAGCGGCGACAGCGGTTGATACCGTGGCCTTTCTCTTTTTCTCCTCGGCGTCAAAGTCGAGCACGGTGGTGCCGTCGGCGACTCTGCCGAGTCTGTCTGTAGCCTTCGCGGTGTAGAGCATGGCCTCCGCAAGTGTAGTTTTTCCTCGTCCGCCATGGCCTGCAATGGCGATATTTCTGATGTCTTTCGCGTTATAGGCTTTCAAAAAAAGTCCTCCTTATCAAAGCGCCGCCGCGCGTTTAGATTTACTGCATAAAAAATAACCACAGTTTTGAGGAAATTATAGCATAGATAACTATAGATTTCAATAAAAAATTGAAAATATATTCATTAATGTTATATAAACAGATTAGACGGGACGCAGGGACGCAAAAGAATAGGAAAATACTATGCTTTGTCACATTGAAGTGCTTTCCGAATAATATTTGTTTCGGATATAAAAACAAGGACCGCAGATTCGCCGCAGTCCCTGACGAAAATATCGCCCGCAATAAAATATCCCCCGCGCCGCTCGACGCAGGGGATACTCGGATTAAATTAAATATTTATGCAGCGTTTCGCTCTTTTTTGCGCTCAACCGCACGTCTGATAGCTTTTCCTATCTCGAATACCGGGATAGTGGAGGCTGCGAGACCGGCGGAAATAAGCAGCTCATTGGTCTGGAAAGTGCCGCGCTCGATATCAAAGACCTCGTCGGAGAGACCGGGGAGGTATACGGCAATGAGGGTCAGTGCAGTTGTCACGACAAACGCACCGACGAGCCACCAGTTCATGTTCTTGAACATACTCTTAGAGAAGATGGAGCCTGTGCGCGAGCGCATATTGATAGCGCACATCATCTCGGCGAAGTTGACCGTCAGGAACGCCATGGACATAGCGTTTATGCAGTAGCCGTCGGCACCGCCGAAGAACATATTCTCGAAGCTGCCCACCTCGAGGCGGTAGCCGATGACATAGGCGGCAAGCTCTACTATTGCGAGGTAGATGCCCTGCCATGCCATGTCAAAGCCCGCGCCGTGGGAGAATATGCCGTCCGTAGTCGCTCTGGGCTTTCTCTTCATCAGGTTGCCCTCGGCCTTCTCCATGCCGAGCGCAAGGCCGGGCAGGGAGTCGGTGACCATGTTTATCCAAAGCAGGTGAACGGGCTCGAGAAGCTGGAAGTTGAGAATAGAGGCAACGAACATGATTATAACCTCGGACATATTCGTTGAAAGCTGGAACTGGAGCACCTTGCAGACGTTGTCATAGATCTTTCTGCCTTCTTCGACCGCGTTGACGATAGTGGCGAAGTTGTCGTCCGCGAGAACCATGTCGGCGACGCCCTTTGTGACGTCCGTGCCGGTGATGCCCATGCCTATGCCGATATCGGCGGCCTTTATGGAGGGCGCATCGTTGACGCCGTCTCCGGTCATCGCCGTAACCATGCCGCGTGCCTTCCATGCCTTGACTATCCTCGTCTTATGCTCGGGCTGAACTCGCGCATAGACGGAGTATTTGGTAACCTCTTCGACAAGCTCTTCGTCGCTGAACTTGTCAAGCTCCGCGCCGAGAATAGCCTGCGACGCGTCGGAGATTATGCCGAGCTCGCGGCCTATGGCGACTGCGGTGTCCTTGTGGTCGCCGGTTATCATTATCGGGGTTATGCCCGCGCCGCGGCACTCCTCGATAGCTGCCTTGACTTCGGGGCGGACGGGGTCTATCATGCCGGTAAGTCCGACGAACACGAGGTCGCTTTCAAGCGCCTCGGGCTCAAAGGACGCGGGGACGGAATCGTAATTTCTAAGCGCAACGGCGAGAACGCGCAGAGCCTTGTCCGCCATTCTCTTGTTGTCCGCGGCGATTTTTGCCCGGAACTCGTCGTCCATGGGAACTATCCTGCCGTCTATAAGCGCGGTTTTGCAAAGGTTGATAACAACGTCGGGCGCGCCCTTTGTGTACTGAACTATGCCGGAAGCCGTCTTATGGACGGTGGACATCATCTTTCTTCCGGAGTCGAACGGAGCTTCGCCGATTCTGGGGCTCGCCTTGACGAGGTCATTCTTGCTCATGCCCAGGGCATAGGCGTATCCGACGAGAGCGGCCTCGGTGGGCTCGCCCGTGACCTTGCCGGCGTCGTCTATCTGAGCGTCGGTGCAAAGAGCCATAGCCTCGGCTATGAGCTTCTCATTGTCGCCGAAATGATCGACGACGGTCATCTTGTTCTGGGTCAGAGTGCCCGTCTTGTCGGAGCAGATTATCTGAGTGCAGCCGAGAGTCTCAACTGCGGTAAGCTTACGGATAAGAGCCTGCCTCTTGCTCATCGCGGTAACGCCTATGGAAAGGATTATCGTGACGACTGCCGGCAGTCCCTCGGGTATGGCGGCGACCGCAAGAGCGATTGCGGAAATGAACGTGCTCAGCGCGGTGTTTCCGAGCAGCTCCCATGAGAAGGGCTCATTGCTGAGCACCAGTGACTCGACGAGACCGACCGCGAACACAACTACGCATATTGCGATAACGAGCTTCGTGAGGAACTTTGAAAGCTCCGCCATCTTCTTCTGAAGGGGAGTCTGCTCCTGCTCGGCGTCCGAGAGGGCGTCGGCTATCTTGCCCATCTCGGTGTCCATGCCGACCGCCGTAACAACTGCCTTGCCGCGGCCGTAGACTATAGTCGAGCCGCTGTAGAGCATATTTTTTCTGTCGCCCAGGGCGATATCATCGCTGCCCGCCGTGCAGTTGAGCGCGTCGATAAGCTTCGTCACGGGGACGCTTTCGCCCGTCAGAGCCGCCTCCTCGACCTTCATGCTGTGGCTCTCGATTATGCGGCAGTCCGCCGGAACGGCGTCGCCCGCCTCGAGCACTACAATGTCGCCTATCACAACATCCTCGCTCTTTATCGTGACGACTTCTCCGTCACGCAGAACATGGCTCGTCGCCGCGGTCATCTCCATAAGAGCGTCCATGGCGGCCTCCGCCTTGCTGTCCTGAACGAGGCTCATGACGGTGTTGATGATAACAACTACGAGAATGACCAGCACGTCCGCAAAATCTCTGAACGAGAAGTTTGCGCCGCTCTCCACGACCGTCACAACGGCCTGAATTGCGGCTGCGACGAGGAGCATAATGATCATGGGGTCTGCGAGGGAGTTGATAAACTTCTTAAAGAGGCTGTCTTTTTCCGCCTCTTTAAGCTTGTTCTTGCCGTATTTGGCAAGGCGCTGCTCCGCTTCGGCCGAGGTCAAGCCTTTTTCGGAGCTCTCGACCGCCGAGAAACCTTCTCTGTCGGCTCAAGATAGAATTTCATGCGCTTTCAAGACCTTTCTTTTTAATTTGAATGGCAGAGAGCGCAGGAAAAGATTGAAAAAAGACCTTCAACAGTATTATCTGCCAAAGGTCTTGCATCAAACGCCTGAAGGCCGTCTGTCTGCTGCCAGCCGAAGCGAGATTGTTGGCAAACAGATAGGATAATCCCCATAGCTACTCCCCATTGGTACATCAATAAATGATATCATATTCGGGGAAAAGTCAAGGCGTATTCAATAAAAAATTATCTTTTTGTCGAAAAATGTCAAATTATTATATTATCTGGAGGCTTTTCTTTTCGCTGCGGCACGCTGAACGGCCTTGATTATCTCGACTATCGGGATTATCGAAAACGCGAGGGCGAGCGATGTTGCATATTCGGCGAAGCCTATCGGAGTGAAGCCGAAGGCGTTTGCGAGGAACGGTATCTCAATAACCGCCGTAGTCAGCACGAGCGACGCCACCATAGCACCGAACAGGGGCAGGTTGTGGCTGCCGCGAAGGCTCATCTTTATGACCGAGCCGCGCTGCGAGCGCATATTGAACGAGTGGAATATCTCGCACATCGACATGGTGAGGAATGCCATGGTCATGCCCTGCTCGCACTGTGCGATGTTCATGAACGCCCAGTGTCCCGTCTCAAAGCGTTCGCCTATAAAGAACGCCGCGAGGGTCAGCGCGGTAACGAGCACGCCCTGATAGAGCACGTCAAAGCCGAGCCCGCCTGCAAATATTCCGTCCGACGGGTCGCGCGGGCGGCGGCGCATGATATCGCTCTCCGCCTTTTCGAGTCCGAGCGCGAGCGCCGGGAAGCAGTCGGTGACGAGGTTTATGAACAGCAGATGCGGCGCTTCGAGAATGGTGAAGCCGAGAAGCGTTGCGGTGAATATCGCGAGCACCTCCGCAAGGTTCGAGCCGAGCAGGAACTGAATGGCCTTTCGGATATTGTCATATATCCTGCGCCCCTCCTCGACGGCGTTGACAATGGTCGCAAAGTTGTCGTCCGTGAGCACCATGTCGGCGACGTTCTTCGTGACGTCCGTGCCGGTTATGCCCATGCCTATTCCGATATCCGCGCTCTTTATCGACGGCGCATCGTTGACTCCGTCGCCCGTCATGGCGGTTATCTTGCCCTTTGAGCGCCAGGCGTTGACTATTCTCGTCTTATGCTCGGGCTGCACGCGCGCGTATACATATATATTCTCGACTCTGTCCGCGAACTCCTCGTCGCTCATCGCGGAGAGCTCCGCTCCGGTTATGGCCTGCGAGGGGTCGGTGAGTATGCCGAGCTCCGAGGCGATGGCAACGGCGGTGTCCCTATGGTCGCCGGTTATCATAACGGGGGTTATGCCCGCGCCGCGGCACTCCTCTATAGCTGCCTTGACCTCCGGACGAACGGGGTCTATCATGCCGGTAAGGCCGATGAATATCAGATCATGCTCGAGCGCCTCGGGTGAAAAATCGTCGGGCGCGGAGTCGTATTTTCTCATCGCCGCCGCGAGTACGCGCAGAGCCTTATCCGCCATCCTCTTGTTTTCCGAGGCTATTGTCGCCCTTATCTCGTCTGTCATCGGAACGATTTTTCCGTCGATAAAGGCGTGGGTGCAGAGGTCGACGACAACATCGGGAGCACCCTTTGTGTATTGAATAATGCCGTCCGATGTCTTGTGGACGGTGGACATCATCTTTCTGCCGGAGTCGAACGGAGCTTCGCCGATTCTCGGACTGTCGCTTTTCAGCTCGCCCTTATGAAGTCCGAGGCTTATCGCGTAGCTGACGAGAGCCGCCTCCGTGGGCTCGCCGATCACGAGCCCGTCGGAATCCTCCTGCGCGTCGGAGCAGAGGGACATGGCTCTTGCGAGCAGCTTTTCGTCGCCGTAATGATCGACGACGGTCATCTTGTTCTGCGTGAGAGTGCCCGTCTTGTCGGAGCAGATTATCTGCGCGCAGCCGAGCGTCTCAACAGCGGTGAGCTTGCGGATAACCGCATTTTTCTTCGACATATTCGTAACGCCTATCGACAGCACGATAGTGACCACCGCCGCAAGTCCCTCGGGAACGGCGGCAACGGCGAGACTGACGGCTACCATAAACACGTCGATAACGCTCTTGAATATCAGCGCGGGATCGCCGCCCGCGAGAGTGGAGCGCTCCATGAACAGCGAAAACGCGAAGATGAAAACGCAGATTCCCAGCACAAGGAAGGTGAGCGTCTTAGAGAGCCCCGCAAGCTTTTTCTGGAGCGGGGTCTGCCCGTCCTCCGCCTTTGTTATGGCATCGGCTATCTTGCCCATCTCGGTATTCATGCCCGTGTCGGTGACAACGGCCTTGCCGCGTCCGTAGACAACGGCGCTGCCCATATACGCCATGTTCTTTCTGTCGCCCAGCGGAATATCGCCGCCGTTGCCCGCGCCGAGAACGGAGATAATCTTGCTCACGGGCACGCTCTCGCCCGTCAGCGCAGCCTCCTCTATTTTAAGGCTGGCGCTCTCGAATATGCGGCAGTCTGCGGGAACAGCGTCGCCCGCCTCGAGCACAACAACGTCGCCGACGGTCAGATCCTCGCTCTTGACGGTCATGATTTTGCCCTCGCGTATGACCTTGGAGGTCGCCGCGCTCATCTCCTGAAGCGCCTCGATAGCCTTTTCCGCCTTGCTCTCCTGCAAGACGCCGAGCACGGCGTTTATGAGCACAACGGCGAGGATTATCACGGTGTCCGTAGGGAAGGACGGCGAGCCGGAGACCTTGCCCTCGTAGACTGTCGTCACGGCGGATATGACCGCGGCGACGATAAGGATGATTATCATCGGGTCGGCAAGCTGTTCAAAAAACCGCTTGACGAGCGATTTCTGCTTTGCCTGTGCCAATTTGTTTTTGCCGTATTTCTCAAGACGGCGTTCGGCCTCGGACTGCGAAAGTCCGTTTTCCGAGCTCTCCGTCCGCTTAAACACCTCGCGGACGTCTTCAAGATAGTACTTCAATTTTTATGCCTCCCTTTCGGTTAAACAAAAAAAACCTTCGACAGACCATGTCTGCCAAAGGTCTTGCCTCAAACACGCCTGAACGCATATGTCTGCTGCCAGCCGGGCTCGGTCGGTTATTGCGGCCTGCACGACGGTTGGTGACAGCAAGATGGACTTTCGCCCATAGCTACTCCCCAATGGATTACATTTATCATATCCTAAAGGACATATTTTGTCAATTAACAATTTGTAAATTTTTATCGGGCTTTCGTGATTATTCGACAAAATTGCTATTGACAAAGGCGAAACGGGATTATATAATTATTTGCGTATTCTGACAAATGTTTCTGTGGACTCGCATGTTTTTTGTAAGCCATTGACCGTTTGCGTTTGATGGTTCGAGAAAATGTGCGGGCCCATTGCACAACATATAATATAGAATGCAAATTTTTTCACGGAGGTACCGCAATGAAGGGTACAGTCAAATGGTTCAACGCAGAAAAAGGTTTTGGCTTCATCGCTAACGATGAGGGCGGCGACGATGTTTTCGTACATTTCTCCGCTATCGTTGCAGACGGATACAGAACTCTTACCGAGGGTCAGAAGGTCACCTTTGAGGTCGAGCCGGATCCCAAGGATTCCAGCAAGCTCAGAGCTGTCAACGTTGTCGGCGAAT
>ERZ506918.526-NODE-526-length-16014-cov-7.134156_pt1 | contig 16014 bp, 12 predicted proteins | sample MGYA00513975_ERZ506918 | MGnify/ENA metagenome assembly ERZ506918 | reverse complement strand
AAACCGTGCAAAATCCGTGCAGAAACCGTGCACTTACTCTCCGACAAATAAAATCACCCTATCCCCCATCGACTTGACGGCATTGGTTTGAGTGACCGCACGCCAAAAATCAAGTCTTGGAGGATACGACTATGACGAAACTGCTTTCCTGCCGCTACAACATGGACACCAACCGGGTGGAAGCCCGGTTCGAGGGTGGTACTCCCCTTTCCATTGACTGCATCGCCGTGGAGGACGAGTACGGCAACACACCAGCACAGCGGGCAGAGCTGGACTGGCTGCTCTGCAACAAGTCCTTGGAGTATGCCCAGCTTGTGCTGGGTGGGGAGATCGAGCATTATCTCTCCCTTGGCTGTGACCACGGCAGACTGGAAGAGCAATGACATAACAAACACAGCCCCGCTTTGGCGAAGGAGAAGCCAAAACGGGGCTGTATTCAATGAAGGAGAAATGAAGGGAATATCAGGTTACAGATTCAACTCAAACTGTTCTGCCGTGATGGTTGCTTTGCCATCGGCAGCAAAGGTGATGCCATCGGCAGACTGGGGGGTGTAGATCCATGCGGTCATGGTCTGCTCGCCATCGTTGGCGAAAACTTCGATGCTGTTTTTATCCAGCAGGATGCGGAGCTTGAGCGCACCGTTCTGGCTGCGTACCTTGCAGCTGCGGCGGTGTACGATGTCGGCACGGGAACCGGCATAGCTGCGATCCAGCGTCAGCTCCGAAGTGTAGGGGTCGTAGGTCAGGCTGGTGTGATGGTCTGCATCGGCAGCCAGCTTCAGGGTGAAGGAGCGGTATTCGCCGGGCTGCACCGTGACGGTCAGGTCGGCCACACGGCCCTTGATGCCTTCCAGAGAAGTTTCGCTTTGCACCGTCACATTTTCGTGCAGGGTGCGCTTGCCGTGGACGGCGTCCAGCTCCCGCACCGGGGCCTGAACAATGCGTCCATCCTTGATGTGCAGCTCGCGGGGGCAGATGGTCTGCCCGAACCACTTGCAGCCCTGGGGCTTATCCTCGGTGTCCGACCAGGTCTGCAGCCATGCGGTCATGATGCGGCGGCCATCCGGGGCAAGGGTGGTCTGGGTGGCATAGAAGTCGATGCCGCCGTCCATCAGCTGCACATTTTCCTTGGTGAAGGTGTGGGTGGCTTGGTCGTAGCTGCCGATGAAGGCAATCACGTTGTGACCGTTGTGGAACTCGCCCTTGGGCAGCATCTCCATGGGGCCGAGCATCAAGACCTGCTTGCCGTCCAGCGGGAAGAAGTCCGGGCACTCCCACATTTTGCCGTACTGATTGTTGCAGCGTTCCAGCACCGTGACAAAGTGCCAGTCGAAGCCGTCCTTGCTCTGGAACAGTGCCGCTGCGCCGCTGCCGTCCTCGGCCAGGCAGACGGTGACGGCGGAGTAGGTGCCGTCGGCCTCACGCCAGATCTTGGGGTCCCGGAAGTCGAACTTGCTGAAGCCTTCCGGCAGGTCTTTCTGGGTCAGCACCGGGTTGCAGGCAGGCTTTTCGTAGTCGAGACCGTCACCGATGGCAATGCTCTGGGTCTGGATATCCCGCATCTCCCCATTGGGCTGCTTTTCTGCCACCACGCTGGTGTACATCAGCAGCTGCTTGCCGTCATCCATCTCGGTGGCAGAACCGGAGAAGCAGCCGGGGCCGTTGTCCGCCGGGGAATCCGGGGCCAGTGCACAGGGCAGATACTCCCAGTGCAGCAGGTCGGTGCTGACCGCGTGACCCCAGTGCATGGGCGCCCACCGCACATCGTAGGGGTTATACTGATAGAACTGGTGATACTTCCCTTTATAATAAGAGAAACCGTTTGGGTCGTTCAGCCAGCCCACATAGGGGGTCATGTGGTAGGCAGGGCGTTCCGCCGGGGAAATGGCAGCGCCGTGCTCGGCCTCGTAGGCACGGGCTTTTTGTAAAGTCAAATCGTTCATGGAATCCTCCAAAGGAAAGAATTCTTATGCGTAGTAAGCATCCAGATATTTCTGCATAATGCCCAGATAGTCGGACAGGCCGTAGTCTTCCAGCTTGCTCAGATATTCGTTCCACTCTGCATCCTTAGTGCCGTTCATGATCCAGTTGGCCTTCTGCGTATTCATGTAGGTCTGCAGATCTGCCTGCAGGTTAGAGACCTGCTCGGTGTCCTCGCTGCTCATAAAGACATTGGGATAGACATAATCGTTGTTCATATCCGGGGTGTAGATCTCCTTGATCCAGTCCAGACGGTACTGTGCATCGTCCGGGCAGGTAACGTATACACCATAGTAATCATCCAGAACCGCCAGAGGTCCACTGACACACTGCGCTTCACGGACTTCCACGGGAGAAGCATCGCCCAGAGGAGCGTGCTTCAGCATGGGCTCGCCCTTATCGTTGGTGGACAGTTCAAAGATGTTAAAGCCTTCCGCATCGCCGTAAGTACCCCAGTTGTTCTGCGGAGACTGGAGGGGTGCGTACATCTGATCCAGCCATGCACAAACCAGTGCAGGATTAGTCGCCTTTGCGGTGACAACGCATCTGCCGCGGGCAAAGCCGCTGGTGAAAGAACCGTTCTGCGGAGTGATATTGCGGGTATCGGCGGTCAGGGCAGGCAGCGGCTCCCAGTCGGTCAGGTTGTCAATGTTGGCAACATCCCAGCTGAAGCAGACACCATAGCGGCCAGCCTTGCCCTTGGAAACATAGGTGGACCACTCCTGCGTGAAGCACTCCGGGTCGATGAGCTTCTCGGCATACAGCTTGTGCAGCCAGTCCAGACCATCGCGGTAGCCCTGCTGGGTGGCGGCACAGATGACTTTCCGGTCGTTGGTAACGGCAATATGGCGGTCCTTGTCAGCATCGCCGTAGCCTTCGCCAAAGCCATTGATGAGGATGCTGGGGTCCTGATCGCCGTTGTTGACGATGCAGGACATGGGGATGATGTCGCCGTCAATGCCATACTCTGCCTTGATAGAAGCGGCGTTATCACGGAATGCCATCAGCACCTGCTCAAACTCGTCCACTGTGGTGGGCATCGACAGACCGAGGAAGTTCAGCCACTTGGTATTGATGAAGCTCATGTTGCCAATGGTCTGGATGGCGGTCTTTTCTGAGCCGAGCTGCTCGATCCAGGGCAGTGCCCAGATGTGGCCATCGCTGTCGGTGCACATGGTGCGGTACTCCGGGTACTGCTCAAAGACCTTCTGGAGATAAGGCATATTGTTGTCAATGTAGTCTTCCAGATTGAGGATGACACCCTGATCTGCGTAGCGCAGCAGATTGCTGTCGGTAAAATCAGCAGTAAAAACAAAATCCGTCAGGGTGTTGGGGTTGGACATATTCAGGGTGATCTTATCGCTCCACTGGTCGGACTGGATGGCGGTCCAGTCGATGTGCACATTGGTCTGCTCTTCCAGACGCTTGAAGATGGTGCGGTTGTTCGGTTCGGGTTCGCTGCCCACAGGGAAGCTGGTCATACCGGTAAAGGTGACCTTTTCGGACAGCGGAAATGTAACGGCACCGGTCACGTCCACAGCTGCGGCAGCAGAATCGCCGCTGCCGGTGGATTTGCCGCCGCCACAGGCAGACAGAGCAGCGGCAGAGCCCGCCAGAGCGCAGACCTTGAGGAAGTTGCGGCGAGAGATCAGCTTTTTCATGGTATTTTCTCCTTTTTCATGTTTCTTTTTTCGTGTAACAGATGAGCGTACCTGCTTATAAAATTCTGGAATATCCTCAGCCTTTAATGGAACCAGCCATGATGCCGGCATCAAAATACTTCTGGAAGAAGGGATACATCACCAGCAGCGGCAGACTGGAAATAATAATGGTTGCATATTTGAGCAGCTCTGCCATCTTCGCACGTTCGGCAGTGCTCTGGATATCTGCGATCATGCCGGATTCCGGCTGGCTCTGGATCAGGATGGAACGCAGCACCAGCTGCAGCGGCTGCTTCGATGCGCTGTTCAGGTAGATCATGGCGTCAAAGTAGCTGTTCCACATGGCCACGAACTGCCACAGGGCCAGAACTGCCACCACCGGCATACAGACGGGCAGCAGGATCTTGAAGAAGTAAAGCATCTCGCTGGCTCCATCCACATCCGCAGCTTCGCGCAGCTCACGCGGGACGCCTTGATAATAGGTACGGGCAATGATCATGTTCCACACGCTGAATGCTCCCGGCAGAATGACCGCCCACATGGAATCCAGCAGACCCAGATTGTTGATGAGCAGGTAGGTGGGGATCAGACCGCCGCTGAAAAACATCGTGATCACAAACAAGGTGTTGAAGATCTTTTTGCCTTTGAAGTCCGGCAGCGACATGGGATAAGCGGCAAGCATCGTCACAGCTACCGAGATGATGGTGAAGATGATCGAGTAAAGTACTGCGTTCCTGAAGCCGACCCAGATCTGCTTGTCCGAAACGACACGCTGGTAAGCATCCAGACTCCACTTGCTGAAATCAAAGGAGATGCCCTTGTTTTGCAGAGTGACCGGGTCCATAAAGGACGCGATGACGATGTAGATCATCGGAACGATGATCGCCAGCAGGAACAAGCCCAGAAGTGCGTAGCCGCAGTACAGGATGATCTTATCTTGTCTGGTGTAGAGGGCCATTTTTGATTTTTTCTGTTTTGCCATGGTAAACCCCTCCTTACAAGCCCTTGCCATCGTTCATTTTGGCAACGATCTTGTTCACTGCGATCAGCAGGATGACGTTGACAACGGTGTTGAACAGACCGACTGCCGTGGAAAAGCTGTAATCGCCGTCCAACAGGCCCTTTTTATAAACGTACGTTGCAATGATCTCGGCAGTGTTCAGGTTCAGGTCGGTTTGCAGGGCATAGGCTTTTTCAAAACCGATGCTCATGATGTTGCCTGCCTGCAGGATGAACTGAATAACGACCATATCCTTAATGGCGGGCCACTCCACCGTCATGATCTGCTGGATCAGGTTTGCGCCGTCGATCATCGCAGCTTCCTTCAGATCTTTGCTGGCGTTAGAAAGGGATGCGGTGTACATGATGGATGCCCAGCCGGCACCCTGCCAGATGCCGCTGATAATGTAGATGGGGCGGAATGCTTCCGGCAGCGTCATGAAGTTGATGCTGGTGTGAAGCAGGCCGTTCACCGGACCGGTGACACTCAGCAGCACCCGGACGATGCCGCACAGCACGATGACCGAGATGAAGTTGGGCATATACAGCACCAGCTGCACCTTCTGCTTGATCTTCTTGCTCTCGATACGGTTGAGCAGGAATGCCAGCAGGATGGGGATTGGGAAGCCCCACAGCAGACCGTAGACGCTCAGCTTCAGGGTGTTGATCAGATAGCGCTGGAAGTCCGGCGAGGACATGAAGCGGGTAAAGTTTTTGAAGCCTACCCACTCGCTGCCCCAGATGCCCTTGAAGGGATTGTACTTCTGGAACGCGATCAGCACACCGCCCATGGGAGCGTACTTGAACACCAGCGTCAGCGCCACGGCAGGCAGCAAGAACAACAGGTAAAGCTGCCAATGCCGTTTGATGTAGACCCATGTGTTGTGCAGCTTGCGTTCTGCCGTCAGCACAGCCGTTTCCGGCGAGGCCGTCTTTGCTTTCATGAATCATTCTCCTCCTTTTTGATTTGCTTGCCGTTTGATTTGTGTTTTACATTTGCACCTTTGAATTTTACGTTTTTTCGCTTCGTTTGTGCAAATGTAAAACTCTGTAATTCATTTATACCACTCAAGCAAGCGAATGTCAACGATAATTCATAGTATACATCAAAAATTATTGTGGATTTGTACAGATGCACAAATTTAAAAGTGCGCTAATATGCAAAATGATGATTTGCATTTTTGCATTTGACTAATTTGTGCATTTGCACTATACTGGAGTCGCAAAGAATAAGATCCGTCACCAGACTTTATCTATAAAAGAAAAAGCATCCGCTCCTATATTATAAAGAAAGAGGATGACTTATGGCAACCAAGGTCACCATTCAGGATATTGCAAACGAACTGCAGCTTTCCCGCAACACAGTTTCAAAGGCCATCAACAACACCGGTGTGCTGGCAGATGCCACACGGGAGAAGATCCTGCGCAAAGCCGCCGAAATGGGCTATAAGCAGTTTGCCTATCTGCCGCTGTTTCAGGAAGACGCTGCAAAAACAGCAGGGCATTCCATTCTGCCAAGTGACAAACGGGAGATCGCCATGCTGACGACCCAGTTTCTGAGCAGCTCTCACTTTTCCTCCATGATGCTGGATCGTTTCCAGTCGGAAATCGATCATCTGCATAGCTGTACGACCATTCATCGCATTTCTCCCATAGAGCTGAAAGAGAAAAAGCTTCCATCTTCTCTTAATACTGAGCGCACAGCCGGCATCATCTGCATTGAAGTATTCGACTATGACTACGCACAGATGCTGTGCGATCTGGATGTTCCGCTGCTGTTTGTAGACACCCCTGTGATGGATATGCGTCCTCCCCTTAAAGCCGACCGCCTTTATATGGAAAACCGCATTGAGGTCCAGAATGCGGTGGCCCACATGGTCCAGCGCGGCAAAAAACGCATCAGCTTTGCGGGGGATAAAAACCACTGTCAGTCCTTCTTTGAGCGTTATATGGCTTATAAGGATGCAGTGGAGTACTTTGGTCTGACAGAAGGCCTGAGCACCTGTGCGATGCCATCTGGACAGCAGAACTATCCGGTATCCCTGTACGAAACCATCCGTCGGTTCAAAACGATGCCGGATGCCTTTGTCTGCGCCAATGACTTTGTTGCCATGGATCTGGTCAAGGCATTGAATGAGCTGGGGTATTCGGTTCCCGATGATATCTGGGTCTGCGGCTTCGATGACAGTCAGGAGGCTTCCTACTTTGCCCCCCATCTGACTTCGATCCATATCCATGGACAGATCATGGGCTACACCGCTGCCAATCTGCTTATGACCCGCATCGAAGAGCCATCGCTGAACTATCGCACCGTCTATACGGAAACCAACCTGATCCTGCGCGAATCCACAGGAGATTGAGCGAAAGGAGAACCCCCATGCGTGACCTGTGCAATACGGACAAGCCGCTGTTTGCTGTGCTGACGAAATTGACTTACAGTGCTTACCTGAACATCTTATGGCTCGTGTGCAGCCTGCCCATCGTTACCATAGGGGCTTCTACGACCGCATTGTTCTACGTCACGCTCAAAATGGCGGAAGATCGGGACGATGGTCTGACCCGGATGTTTTTTAAGGCGTTCCGGGAAAATTTTAAGCCTGCCACAAAACTCTGGCTGATCCTGCTGGCAGTCGGCAGTTTCCTGGCTGCGGATGGCTTTGTGCTGCGCCGAATGTGGAGCGAAAACATTTTCTGGACGCTGCTCACTGCAGTGCTTATTGGTGCGGCAGTTCTGTACGGCATCGTTCTGCTGTATGCCTTTCCTCTGCTGGCACGGTTTGAAAACACCACCTTCGGCATCCTGAAAACAGCGTTTCTCGTGGGTGTCCGGTATCTGTTTTGCACCCTGCTGATGGCGGCGATCTATGGCATCATGGGGTACGTCATAGTGTTTGTGTTCACGCCTGCATTCCTGCTGGGCATGGGCTTGTGCGCCATGCTCTGCTCCTTTCTGATGCTTCGGATCCTCTATCTGATCGGTGGAGACCCTGATGCAGTACACGAGGAATACGACCATGACAAAAACTGACCGGGATACGCTCCGCTCCCTCCATGGGCGCAAAAAGTGGGAGCACATCTGGGCATATTACAAACTGCCCATTGCGATCGTGCTCATCGTCGTCTATATCCTCGGGTATGCAGCCTACCGTCATGTGACGAAAAAAGAGGATGTGCTTTACCTTGGTCTGGTAAATATCACTGCCGGGTCTGATCTGACGGAACAGCTTACCACCGGCTTTGCCGAGGCGCAGGGTCTGACCAAAAAGCAACAGGTCGATCTGCTGTCCGGCTTGCTGCTCAGCGAAAGCGAACGCGCAGAGGAGCAGTATGTATATGCTTCAGAGATGAAGCTGCTGGGTGCAGTCAGTGCCCAGCGGTTAGATGTTGTTCTGATGGACGAATATGCACGGGATCGACTGTTGGCAGATGATTATTTTCTCGATCTGCGGACACTGGATGCTTCTTTCCATGAACTGTCGGGTTTGAACGCCGGTGGGACCGTGCTGGATATTTCGGACACGCCGTTTGTCAGGCAGGCAGGTTTTTCTGGCAAGGTCTATCTTGGGGTAGTGCAGAATGCACCGCACCCGGAGCGTGCAGCCGCTTACATTCATTATCTGTTCCAGCGGTGATCGTTGGGTTTTAACTTATAGGATAAAAATAAGGAGAAAACACATGGACATTTTAACGATTGGCGAAGTTTTGATCGACCTGACCCAGACCGGCAAGGATGCGCGCGGCATTCCTCAGTTTGCCGCAAACCCCGGCGGTGCCCCGGCAAATCTGGCGGTGGCAGCTGCCCGGCTGGGCGCACAGACCGCCTTTATCGGCAAGGTGGGTGCAGATGCCTTTGGCCGCTACCTGAAAGAGGTTCTGGCAGAAAACAAGGTAGACGTTTCCGGCATGGCGGTGGATGCAGACCACCCCACCACCATGGCGGTGGTCTCGGTGGATGCCACCGGCGAGCGGGATTTCAGCTTCTACCGCAGCGCCAACGCTGACGTGATGCTGAGCAAAGAGGACATTTCGGACGAGGCTCTGAAGGCTGCCAAAATCGTGCACTTCGGCTCTGTCAGCCTGACCGCTGACCCCTCCCGCACTGCCACACTGGATGCAGCCGCCCGCGCCAAAAAGCTGGGTGATACCATCACCTACGACCCCAATTACCGTGCAAACCTCTGGAAGAACAAAGAGGATGCCATTGCTCAGATGAAAGCACCCCTGCCGCTGGTGGATATTCTGAAAGTGTCCGATGAAGAGCTGCCTCTGCTCACCGGCACCACCGATTGTGCCGAGGGCACAGCCCAGCTGGCTGAAAACGGCATCCGGCTGATTTTTGTCACCTTGGGTGCAAACGGCGTGTTCTACCGCTTTGGGGACAAGACCGGCCATGTGGCAGGCGTTCCCTGCAAGGTGGGTGATACCAACGGCGCAGGCGATACCTTCTTTGGGGCGGCTCTGTCCAAGCTCTGCAAGGAGGAGCTGGACACCCTGACGGTGGACAAGCTGGAAAGCATTCTGGCCTTTGCCAACAAAGCGGCCAGCATCACCACCAGCCGGCATGGTGCTATCCCTGCCATGCCCACCCTTGCAGAAGTGGAGGGCTGAATCATGGCAGCAAAACAGGAATTTGAGTCCCGATTCGCCAAGCACAAGGACGAACTGGAATGGCTGTTCATGGAACTGTACCACAACCGGGAAGGGCTGGAAGTTCTGGAGCGGGAGATGGCAGAAGCCTACAACGCCCGCAGCGCCGAGCTGAAAGCACTGGACAAGGCACGTTCTACTGACCCGGACTGGTACAAGCGTGGCAATATGTTCGGCATGACCATGTACACCGACCTCTTTGCCGGAAACCTGAAAGAACTGGCAAAGAAGCTGCCCTACCTCAAGGAGCAGAAGCTGACCTATCTGCACCTGATGCCCCTGCTGCAGATGCCCCATCCCCACAACGATGGCGGCTATGCGGTGGAGGATTTCGACACCGTAGACCCGGCCCTTGGCACCAACAAAGATCTGGAAAACCTGACCCGGGAGCTGCGGAAAGCCGGCATCAGCCTGTGTCTGGATTTTGTCATGAACCACACCGCCAGCACCCACCGCTGGGCGATGGCGGCAAAGGCGGGCGACCCGTGGTTTCAGGCCTATTACCATCTCTATGACGACCGCACCATCCCCGACCAGTACGAGCAGACCGTGCCGCAGGTGTTCCCCAACACCGCACCCGGCAACTTTACATGGTGCGAGGAGATGCACAAGTGGGTGCTGACCACCTTCCACGACTACCAGTGGGATCTGAACTACGCAAACCCGGCGGTGTTCGTGGACATGACCAAGAGCATCCTGCATCTGGCAAATCTGGGCGTGGAAGTGTTCCGCATTGATGCCGTGCCTTATATCTGGAAGCAGCTGGGCACCACCTGCCGCAATCTGCCGCAGGTGCACACCATTGTGCGGATGCTCCGCATGGTGCTGGAATGCGTCTGCCCGGCGGTCATCCTCAAGGGCGAGGTGGTCATGGCTCCCAAGGAGCTGGCGGCGTACTTCGGCACCCCGGAAAAACCGGAATGCCACATGCTCTACAACGTGTCCACCATGGTCAACCTGTGGGGTGCCCTTGCCAGCCGGGACACCCGGCTGCTGAAAGCCCAGCTGGATGCCCTCCACGCCCTGCCGGACAACTGCTGGTTCGTGAACTATCTGCGCTGCCACGATGACATCGGCTGGGGTCTGGACGAGGCGGTGGAAAACCGGCTGGGCATTGACCCCCAGAAACATAAAGAATATCTGTACCACTTCTACGAGGGCAATTTCCCCGGCAGCTGGGCAAAGGGTGAGTTGTACAATTACGACCCCGCCACCGGCGATGCCCGGAGCTGCGGCACCACCGCCAGCCTGTGCGGCGTGGAGCAGGCACTGGAAAAGGACGATAAGATCGCACTGGACTACGCGGTGAAGCGTGACCTGCTGCTGCACACTGCTATGGCGTTCTTGCAGGGTTTCCCCATGCTGAACTGCGGCGATGAGATCGCACAACTCAATGGCTGGGATTATAAAAACGACCCTGACCGTGTGGAGGACAGCCGCAATCTGCATCGCAGCAAATTCAACTGGGAGAACGCAAAGCAGCGCACCCGGAAGGGCACGCTGCAAAACGCCTTGTGGCAGGGCATGGAGCAGCTGCGCCAAATGCGGGCAGACCCCTGCTTTGCCCCGGATGCGTGGGTGACCACATGGGACAGCCACAACCCCGGCGTGCTGGCGCTGGTGCGCAAGCGCGGCGAGGAAACACTGGTGGGCCTGTTCAACTTTACCGAGTATCCGGCAGGGGCAAGTCTGGATGCGCTGGGCGGCAAGTATAAGACCGCCGATGGCAAGCCGGTCTGGTTGGCGGATGTGGAACTGGAACCCTATCAGGCACTGCTGGTAAAAAACAAGTAAGCAAAGCGGAATACTCCAGCAACTTTCTCTTGGTCAGAAAGTTGCTGGAATATCTGCCGCTCCGGGAAACGCTCTGACCGCCCGCAAGGCACAGCAAAGCCCCCGGCAGGTTTGCGCCTGCCGGGGGCTGTTTGCTGTTTTACTGCTTGGGGAACGCCTTATTCCACACTTCGATCACCTTGAACTTCGGGGTCCAGCCTTCGGGCTCAAAGCGGTCGCCCTTGGCAGCCATGGTGCCCTGCTCGGTGCACCACTGTGCGGCCTTTGCCATATCGGGGTCGGTCACATCCGCAAAGGCGGGTGCGCCTGCGGGTTCGGGCCTGCCTGCGGTGTTCCACACCAGCAGTGCCAGCTGGCCGCGGTTTGCCGGGATGGCCGCACCCTCGGGCAGGACGCTGTGCAGAATCACGCGGGTGGCGATCTCGTAGCCGCCCCAGATGGCTGCACCGCCCACGGCCACGGCGGCAATTGCACCGCCTGCAGCAGAGCTGGCATCGTAGCCAGCGTCGGGGTCAGGGGTTTCGTCCGGTCCGGCCACCGACCCGGTAATAATATGCAGATACGCGTTTTTACCGATGCAGTCCGGGCTGGGGCCATCCCACACAAAGTCATCCGGGTCCAGCACCGTGGCGCTTTCCTTGTCTTTGCCGCCCATCAAGCTGAGGATCTTATTTCCGTTTTCGATCTGAACCGGGTTCACGATCGAAAAATCCTTCGAATCGATCTCGATATCTGCTTCTCCGATCGTGGTCTGGCCGTCAGAATTGATTCCATGATAACCGGACACATAAACCTTGGCATTGCCCTTGATGGTCAGGCTGCCTTCTTCGCCATCATAACGGTTGCCCGCATAGATTGCTTTAGCTTCGGTGCCTCTTGTATTTTTGCTGACCGCTTCGATTTTTCCGCCGTTCAGAACCATCGGTCCCATAGAGGAGATGGCGGTCCAATTTTCACACTCTGCATCAACTTCAACATTGTTGAGCGTCAGGCTGTTCCGGATATATACACCGTTCTCTTGACCGACTGCCTTCAGCTTGCCGCCGGTCATTTCCATCGCACCGTTCGAGCAGATGCCATAGTTGTAGCCGCTTGCATCAATGCCAGCATCGGTAATGCTTAGCTCTCCCCTTGTAAAAATACCAACGTCGGATGTAGACGCTGCTTCGACGTTGCCGCCGATGATCTCAATTCCATCTTTTGCATAGAATGCAGGATAATCCGACTTCAGCACAAGTTTAGAGTTTTTGATGTTGGCTGTTCCAGCGACCGTACCATCGTTATCTCCGTGCGCGTAAATCGCGTTGCACCCCTCTCCGGTCGACTCCAGATTCACCTCGGTGGCGGAGTCAATGGTCAGGTCATAGCAATCAATGCCACCGTGCAGACACCTGGCCTTCACGGTAGCGCTATTTTCAATGCGGACGCTTCCGCTGACAGCAATCGCGCAGCCGCTCATGGCATTGATGTCAACATCAGATTCAATCGTGAGCTTACCTCCACTCTGGCCGAAACTGGCAATGCCTTCATAGTTTGTTGCTGTGATCTGCAGCGAACCGTTGCCGGAAATCTTGAGATCATGTGCTCTAATGCCACCCTTACCTTTAAGGAGATTTTCCCCCATCAGAACAAGGTTCAGCGGCGTATCCATGTCATAAAAATCAATTACCCAGTCCCGGCTGAAGTCCTCAATATTCACACCATTCAGGGTCAGCGTATGGGTCTCGGCATCGTAGCTTATGGTTCCTCCGCCGAGTTCTAGCCCATCAATGTTTGTTTTCGTGTCAAACGAGCTGTTGCCAATCATCAATGTACCGTTCTTTTCGCCCAGCACGCTCACCGCGCTTTTGGCGGCGGTGCTCTGCTGGAGCAGGGCATCAGTGCTTGCGGCCAGAGCCGGGGCGGAAAGGGTGAACATCATGCATGCTGCCAGCGCAGCGGAAGCCGCCCGCCGGGCCAAAATATTTCGTTTCATAGGGATTCCTCCTTTGCGGAAATTATTACGGGGGGGGGGTATGTTTCTCTGCTTTAAGGATAGCATATTTTACCGCATTTGGGAAGCGAAACTGCGCGAATCGCCCTAAAAACAGCGTGAAAAGCACGATTTGTGCCGGTTCTGTTGCAGATGCCCGGCCCGCAGGCACAGCAAAGCCCCCCGGCAGGTCAGCGTAGTGTCCGCAGAGGATTTTTCCTCGTACTTCATGTTTGTGTCCTTTCTGCCTTACGGCACTCTTACAGTGGTCTGTCGTGCTTTCTTATGATAAGGTCTAGGACGCTTTTCGATGGAAGCAAGGGATTCGTTCTGTTTTCCAAAGAATACAAAAAATCCGAACCCTTCTCCTATCGGAAAAAAGTTCGGATTTTGTTGTTGTGGTGCACCTCCAGGGACTCGAACCCTGGGCCCACTGATTAAGAGAAACCAACGTGCAACAATCATCAATTTTCAAAATTGCGTGAATTCGTTGTTTTTATCGTTTTACCGTAAATTTGAGTTTTGCATCTGCTGCATTCCTTGCACCTATTATCCCCTCTCGCATCCGTTATCCAGTTGTTCCGGTGTGCAAAAAGTGTGCAAAAATGTGCAGAGCCAAAATCAACCCCTTAAAACAGGGATCGGATTTTTATGCAAAGCCGGAAAAACGGCCGGGTTTGAGCCCGATACGGCAGCTACGATATCACCCTGTTTAGACCAAGCATCAAATGTACATCAACAATTATGATTCATGGCAGGGATTTGGACAACTGCGATCTCTTATAAATCCAAAGCAGCTCTTTCTATGTGGACTTTTCTGGGTGGAAACACCTAAAAGGTTCACATTTTTTATTTTACCGGCAGCCAGACCGTTGTTTTTGCCCCGCAGGGGGTGTTCTGCCCAAACACTGCCCTGCCGCCATGGGCGGCGGCGATCTGCTGCACTACATATAAGCCAAGGATATGGGGCGCATTTTCGGCAGGCTCCGCAGCGTTCAGTGCCACCAGAACGGCAGCCGGATAGCCAATACCGTCATCTGCCACGGTCAGGCAGAAGCGCTCTCCTACCTGCCGGGTGTGTACGGTAATGTTCACCGGCTTTGGGTTATGCCGGACGCTGTTGTTCAGCAGATTTTCCAGCAGCCGTGCCAGCAGCGCCTCATCCACCGAAAGCACTGTCTGCTCTGCTGGTTCTTCCTGTTCCAGCGTAATCTCGCAGCGCTCTGCCAGTGGGCTTTCGCAGAACTGCGCCACCAGCTGCCGGAACAGCGGCCCTGCCCGGAGGTCTTTCCGGCGCAGGGGCTGGGCACCGTATTCCAGCTTACTGGTCAGGTTCAGGTCATCAATGAGGGTGCGCAGCTTTTCGCACTGGGTACGGATGCCGGCCGCTTTCTGCCGGGAGCTGTCCGGCAAAAGTGCATCCTGTTCCAGCTGCTCCGCCCAGCCTAAGATCAGCGCCAGCGGGGTGCGCACGTCATGGCTGACCCCTGCGATCCACTGGGTGCGGGCGTTGTCCCGCCGGGAAAGCATCTCATTTTTGGCTTGCAGCTGCGCCCCGGTTTGGTTCAGCTTTTCTGCCAGTTCCCCGGCAAAACCGTCGGTAGGCAACCGGACGGTCTGCCCCTGCGCCAGAGCATCCAGACCGTTTGCCACGGTCTCCAGCCGCTTTGCCCCCCGCCAGCTCAGCCAGAAGCAGAGCACCAGACCCAGCATCAGCAATCCCAGCGCTGCCGCCGGGAGCACCCGCACCATGCTCAGGGCAAAGTCCGGTGAGCTGTAAATGCTGTACTTCCACAGGCTCCCCTTTGGCAGCCCGATGACGAACAGTCCGTAGGGTTCTGTCCAGCAGAACACCGGGTAATCCGCCAGATACCAGCGGGCAAATTTGGCGATATCGCCGGGAGTGTAGGCATGGTTCAGATCCTGCGGCAGGCCGTAGCTCCAGCGGATGTTTCCCACATCGTCCAGCACCATCGCCCACTCGTAGCCATTCATCCACTCCTGCGGGGTGCGTTCTGCCCCAAAGGCAAGCCCTTCGGCGGTCTCCACCATGGAATCCGCGATCTCGCTGGATGAATACTCCCGCTGCGGTAGGCGGCAGCCCTCCTGCCAACCCAGCCAGCCCAGCACTGCAACACCGGAAAACAACAGCAGCAGAACGATGCCCACCGCCGCCAGCACATACCGCCGGATCAGGCGCACAAAGGTTTTCATGCTTCTTCCCCCTTTGTCAGCTTATAGCCAATGCCCCGCACCGTCCGCAGAAACTGCGGCGCACCGGGTTCGGCTTCCAGCTTCTCCCGCAGATGCCGGATATGTACACCCAGACTGTTCTCGTAGCCATAGTAATCTGCGCCCCAGACCGCCGCACAAAGGGCATCGTAGGTAACGATGTGTCCCCGGTTCTCTGCCAATTTCCGCAGCAGCGCCAGCTCGGTAGCGGTCAGCGTCAGTGTTTTGCCCTCTGGCAGGGTAACAATGGCATCATTCAGGTCTACGCACCGCTCCCCCAGCTGCAAAGGTGCCGGTTTTGTACGGGACAGTTCTGCCCGGTACGCCCGCTGCAAAATATGCTGCACCCGCAGCAGCAGCTCCTGCATCAGAAAAGGCTTGGTCAGGTAGTCATCTGCGCCAAGACCCAGCCCGAACAGACGGTCGGCATCCGCATCCCGTGCAGAGAGGAACAATGCCGGGACATCCGCTTTTGCCCGCAGCGCCCGGAACAGCGAAAATCCATCCCCATCCGGCAGGTTGATATCCAAGATCATCAGCTCCGGCTGCTCTGCCGCAAAACAGGCGCGGGCAGCGGCGCAGCTTTGGGCAGTTCTGATATGGCCATATCCTGCGCCCCGCAGCTGCTCACACAGCAGTGCCAGCAGCTCGGCGTTGTCGTCCACAAGCAGAAGCTTTGCATCATAAATGGTATCCATAAGGGCAGTTCTCCTTTCCCGCCTTTACTAT
>ERZ506918.504-NODE-504-length-16283-cov-7.208282_pt1 | contig 16283 bp, 7 predicted proteins | sample MGYA00513975_ERZ506918 | MGnify/ENA metagenome assembly ERZ506918 | reverse complement strand
AACAGCGGGAGCTGGGCATCACCATGGAGCTCATCGCCCTGCAGGTGAAGTCCGCGCTGGCCGGCGTACCCGCCGAGAAGCTGCGCAAGTGCGTCATCGCCTATGAGCCCGTGTGGGCCATCGGCACCGGCAAGACCGCCACCGCCGAGCAGGCTGCGGAGGTCTGCACCTTCATCCGCACCACCGTGCGCCACCTGTACGGCGCCCGCATCGCCCGTTCCATCACCATCCAGTACGGCGGCTCCATGAAGCCCGCCAACGCCGCAGAGCTGCTGGGTCAGCCCGACATCGACGGCGGCCTCATCGGCGGCGCCGCCCTGAATGCTGCTGACTTTGTGGAGATCATCAACGCCGCCAATCAGGACTGATCTCTCAGGAGGAAAGGCATGAACAAAACCCCGACAACTCTTATCATCATGGACGGCTTTGGCCTTGCGCCGGCGGCGGATGACAACGCCGTTACGCTGGCGAAAACACCGGTGCTGGACGGGCTGTTCCGTGACTATGCCCACACCACCCTGTCCGCCAGCGGACTGGACGTGGGTCTGCCCGCCGGGCAGATGGGCAACAGCGAGGTAGGTCACACCAACATCGGCGGCGGCCGCGTGGTGTTTCAGGATCTGCCCCGTATCAGCCGCGCCATCGAGGACGGCAGCTTCTTCCGGAACGAGGCCTACAACAAGGCCATGGACGACTGTCTGAAAAACAACGCCAGCCTCCACCTGTACGGCCTGCTGTCCGACGGCGGCGTACACTCCCACATCGACCACCTGTACGCGCTGCTGCAAATGGCAAAGGACAAGGGGCTGCACCGCGTGTATATCCACTGCTTCCTGGACGGGCGGGACGTGTCCCCCACCAGCGGCAAGGGCTTCGTGCAGGCGCTGGCCGGCAAGTGCGCCGCGCTGGGCGTGGGCAAGATCGCCACGGTCATGGGCCGCTACTACGCCATGGACCGCGACAAGCGCTGGGAGCGGGTGCAGATGGCCTATGACGCCATGGTCTACGGCGAGGGCCACCACAGCAGCGACCCCGTGGCCGCCGTGGCGGAGAGCTACGCCAACGGCGTCACCGACGAGTTCGTCGAGCCGGTGGTCATCGACCCGGACGGCACCATCAGCGACAACGACAGCATCATTTTCTTCAACTACCGGCCCGACCGCGCCCGCGAGATCACCCGCGCCATCGTCGATCCGGACTTCGACGGCTTCGCCCGGGAGTTCTTCCCCACCACCTACGTGTGCAACACGGAGTACGATGCCTCCATGCCCAACGTGCTGGTGGCCTGGCCGCGCATCGCCGTGAAGAACGGACTGGGCGAGTACCTCAGCAGCATGGGCATGACCCAGCTGCGTATCGCGGAGACGGAGAAGTACGCCCATGTGACGTTCTTCTTCAACGGCGGCGTGGAGACGCAGTACCCCGGCGAGGACCGGGTGCTGGTCCCCTCCCCCAAGGTGGCGACCTACGATCTCCAGCCGGAGATGAGCGCCGTGGAGGTGTGCGACAAGTGCGTGGAGCGCATCGAGTCCGGCGCCTATGACGTGATCATCCTGAACTTCGCCAACTGCGACATGGTGGGTCACACCGGCGTGCTGGAGGCCGCCATCAAGGCGGTGGAGACGGTGGACACCTGCGTGGGCCGCGTGGTGGAGGCCACCCTGAAGATGGGCGGCATTGCCATGGTCACTGCCGACCACGGCAACGCCGAGGACATGAAGCAGCCTGACGGCAGCCCCATGACCGCCCACACCACCAACCTCGTACCCTTCATCCTCTGCGGCGCCGGCACCGAGCTGCGTCCGGGCCGTCTGGCGGACATCGCCCCCACCATTCTGGATGTGATGGGCCTTGCCTGCCCGGAGGAGATGGACGGCAAGACACTGATCGTCAAATAAGGCAGCGTTCGCTTTGTATGAACAGCAGACCCCGAAGCGGCGCTTCGGGGTCTCGTTATAAGGAGATATACCCATGAATATCACAGTTATCGGCTGCGGGCGGTGGGGTTCCCTCATCACATGGTACCTCGACCACATCGGCCACCGCGTCACCCTGTACGGGCGCAGCACCTCCCCCAAGATGCAGGCGTTTCTCGCCACCCGGCAGAACGATCTGCTGACGCTGCCGGAGTCTGTGGCGCTGTCCACCGACCTCGCTGCCGCGCTGGACGGTGCGGAGACGGTCATCATCTCTATCGGCTCCCAGAATCTGCGGAGCCTGCTGGGTCAGCCGGAGCTGCAAGCCCTGCGGGAGCGCACGGTGGTTCTGTGCATGAAGGGTCTGGAGATGGGTACCGGCGCACGGCTCAGCCAGATCGCGTCCGCGTGCCTGCATCCGTCCAATGCCGTGGCGGTCTGGCTGGGGCCGGGTCATGTGCAGGAGTTCTATCGCGGCATCCCCAACTGTATGGTCATCGACAGCGAGAACGACGCCGTCAAGCGCCGTCTGGTGCAGTCCTTCTCCAGCGACCTCATCCGCTTCTACTACGGCGGCGACATGATCGGCAACGAGGTGGGCGCCGCCGCCAAAAACGTGGTGGGTATCGCCGCCGGTTTTCTGGACGGCTTCGAGATGGGCAGTCTCAAGGGCGCCCTCATGAGCCGCGGCACCCGGGAGGTAGCCCGGCTCATCAAGGCCATGGGCGGCAGCGAGCTGTCGGCCTACGGGCTGTGCCATCTGGGCGACTACGAGGCCACGGTGTTCTCCCCATACAGCCACAACCGACAGTTCGGCGAGGCCTTCGTCCGGGGGCAGGACTACCACCAGCTGGCGGAGGGCTACTACACCGTCAAGGCGCTGATGCTGCTGGGGAAGAAGTACGGCGTGGAGCTTCCCATCTGCAAGGCCGTCCACGACATCCTCTACGAGCACGCCGTCCCCAAGGACGTGCTGGCCAGTCTGCTGCGCCGGGGTCTGACGGAGGAATTCTACGACTGAGGTGCAAAACCAAATGAATAAAAAAGTCTCTGTCTGGTCACAATGCAGGCAGAGACTTTTTTATTCCGGCGAGCCGCGGGCCGGAAACCGCGGCGGTGGGTGTATCCCACCTGAAAGGCGCGTATGAGCAGACTCGACAAATCAAAGATCCGTGCCATGTTCGGCGGCAAGGGCTTCTACATAGCCCTTGCCGTCTGCCTGCTGGCAGCCGGTATTGTCGGCTATTATACCCTGCTGCGGCCCCAGGCTCCGGCGGAGCCCGCCGCCAGCCCCAACACCGCCGTCCCCGACGAGCGGGACAACGCCTGGGTGGCTCCCACAGTGACCCCGGAGGAAAATGTTCCGGCCGCGCCGCCGGCGGAGGAGACCCCCATCTCCGATCCCCAGGACCTGCTGCCCCAGGTCATGTCTCCCCTGGACGGCACCACGGTGACGGTGTTCAGCGTCACGGAGCTGATGTATGACGAGACCATGGCGGACTGGCGCACCCACAACGGCATCGATATCCAGGCCGCCGAGGGCGACTCCGTCCGCACCGCCGCCAGTGGCACGGTGCTGTCGGTGAAGGACGACGAGCTTATGGGCACCACGGTGGTCATTCAGCACGGCGGCGGCTATACCACCCAGTACAGCTGCCTGCAGAAGGACCCACCGGTGCAGGAGGGCGACCAGGTAGCTGCCGGGGATATCATCGGCCTGGTGGGCAGCACCGCCTCCGCTGAGGGCAGCATGGGGCCTCATCTGCACTTCTCGGTATCCAAGGACGGCAAGCTCATTGACCCGGCAGATTATGTGAATTGACCCCAGGGCCCGGCGGAGGGAGTTATCTCCCCCGCCGGGCCTGTTGGGCTTGCCCCAAAAAAGGCGGACGCCCGGAGGCGTCCGCCTTTTTTGTTATGTCGTGGAATCAGCCGCGATCAATTGTGCTTTCTGCGGGGCAGGACCACCACAGCGGCAGCCAGCAGAGCGGAGACGGTCAGCAGCATGACCCACAAAGTCACGGAGCTGGCATCACCGGTCTTGACGCCGGGCTGAGCAGGCTGATAGTTGGGATCCTTTTCGCCGCAGTCGGTGCACTTGCCATCCTTGTAGTGATGGCCAGTGGCGTCGATGACCATGGTCTCCACCTCACCGCAGCCGGTGCAGGTGCGGGTCTTTTCGCCGGGCTCGGTGCAGGTGGGCTGGGTGGTGACGATCCACTCGCCGAAGGTATGCTCATGGGCGGTGCAGACCACGTCGTTGCGGTCGCGGACGCGGATGCGGGGAGCCATGGGGGTGCCGTCGGCCAGGACGAAGGTGTTGTCATAGGAGGCCAGGCCCGTGGCGGAGATCTGGCAGCCCACGGACAGGTTCGCCACATCGTAGGAGGTGGTGATATAGCCGTCGATGAACACGCGGGCGATCTTGCCCTCGCTGTCGCGGACCAGGATGGTCTGGACCAGGCCGTCGGCCATCTCATAGCCGGTGACGTAGCCGTTCAGGGTCACCAGCTGGCCCAGGACGGAGCCGTCGTTGATCTGGGTGGAGGTGACGGCTCTGGGAGTGACGGGAGTGGTCTCACCGATCTTCTCAATGGAGGAAACCTGCAGCTCGTTCTCGCCCTGATAGGTCTCCGTCACGCCGGTGACGCGGACCACGTCGCCGATCTTGAAGTCGCCGGCCACGGGGAAGCAGTTGATGCCGCCGGTCTCATCCTGAACATAGATGCAGTCGAAGAAGGCGGTGGCCTTGTCATAACCGGAGGCGTTGGAGGTCACGACACCCTCAATGGTGTACTTGTGACCGGCCTCGGTCTGGGCCTGGACCGTGGCAATGTCGGTGATCTTCACGGGGTTGATGCGGCCCAGCAGGTTCTCGCAGATCTTATAGTTGGAGTAGTTCTTCTCGGAGCCGTTGTCACTGATGGTGGCCTGGACCTCGAAGTTGGACATGAAGGCTGCGCCGGACACGATGATCAGACCCTTGCCCTCCAGCTGCTCGCTGGCCATGGCCAGCAGACGGCTGTCGTTTTCGGCATAGGCGTACTTGGGCACGTTGGCGCCGCCCAGGCCGTCCTTATCCACGTCCACGGAATAGGTGGTGGGATGGGTGTACACCACCGGAGTCACCGTAGCGGGCAGGGCAGAGGTGGGTTTGCCGTCTGCATCCACGGCATACACGGAGGCGCCGCCATAGTGGCTGAATACCTCGGTGTACAGGCGGTCATAGGGGTGAGCGGGGTCCACCTCCACGCCGTTGGTCAGGAAGCTCTGACCGTAGGTGTTGAAGTACAGACGCCACTTGTCCACGCCGTCGGCTGCGCTGCGGACATCGTCATAAGTGGCATCGTCCGCAATACGCAGGCTGGAGCCCAGGGCCTGGAGCACCTCGTTCTGGGTGGCGGCCATGTGCTTGATGGCGGGATTGCTCTGGATCACGTCATAGTTCTCGTAGTTGTCGCTCCAGCCGGCCAGGATCACGGTGCCGCCGCCGGCGTTGAAGGCGGTAATGGCCGCCAGCTCCGCGGCGCTGTAGGTCCGGGGATCGGTCTGGGCGTCCGCCAGGCGGCGGGAGGGGGCGGTGAGGATCAGGGCCTTGAACTTGGGATTGGAGCAGGCGGCGATCAGATCGTCGCTGGTCTTCAGCTCCACGGTGCGGACGTTGTACTTGCCCGCCAGGTTGCCGAAGTTGCCCATGGAATCCTTGTAGTTACCGGCCACATACTCGTTGTAGTGGGAGGCGTCGATGCCGATATACACCAGGTCGTCGGCATTCAGCACGTCCAGGGTAATGTCCTTGGTGAACACATACTCCTTGCCGTCCTGCTCCAGCACCACGGTGGCGGTGACCTTATAGACCCGGGCGGTATCGAAGGAGATATCATAGCTCAGGTCCAGGGTGCCGCTGGCGGGAACGGTGCCCGCGTCGGTGGCGGAGGTCAGCACCTGGCTGCCCACGGCATAGGTGATGGACTTGATCCTGGCGTCGGTGCTCTCGCTGTTGAACAGGGTGGTGGTAACGGTCATCTTCTCGCCGGTGACGGGAGTGGAAGTGCCGCAGGTCACATCGGAGATGCCCAGCTTCAGGGTCTCGCCCACCCACACGGGAGCGGTGACCGCCAGGTCGCCGTCACCCTGGGTGACGCGGATGTAGTAGTAGCTGTAGTCGGGGTCCAGGGTCACGGACAGGTCGCCGGTGGCCAGGACAGCGGGATCATCCCAGGTATAGGCGGTCTTGCCGGAGTTGACAATGACCTCCACCTTGGAGATGGAATCGCTGGCATCGGGGTCGTTGACGGTAACATGAATGTCCAGCTTCTCGGGGACCTCGGTGAGGCTGCTGCCCAGGAGCATGCCGTTGACGGTGTAGCCGATCTCCAGGTTCTTGTCCTCGGTGGCGTACATACGCATGGCGCGCAGTGCGTCGTAGATGCCCTCCTCGGAGAAGTCGTCGGTGAGGATCACGTCGCGGGCGTCGTTGGCGTTGCCCCAGCGGCCCTTGTGGTTATCCTGGTTGTTGGTGGGAGCCAGGTGCCAGCCCTTATCCAGCGCCATGGTGTAGTACTCATAGCTGGGATAATAGCCGCCGGCGCCGATCTGGCCCTCGCCGTTGCCGGCCTCCACCATGTACATGCGGCTGTCGATGACGGGATCCCAGAAGGCGAAGTCACCGAAGGTGCCGAAGGTGTTGCCGGGGTGGTTGAACTGGCTGAGGCTGTCTGCGCCCTCCTGCTGGCTCAGCAGGGCATAGTAGGCGCGCATACCGGCATAGTCGGTCTTGTTGTTCAGGGTGGTGTTGTTGCGGGAGACGATACCGGGGGTATTGAAGGTGTTGATGTGGCCGGGACCACCGGACCAGGTCATCTCGAAGCCGGCCAGAGCCACCAGGGAGCCGGCGTTGGCCTCGTTGAAGGCGGCCACGGCGGAACGGTAGCTGTTCCAGGTCTCCTGGCTGTAGGGGGTGGCCAGGCTCATGTCATACAGAGCGCCCTCGGGGTTGGCCGCGCCGCTCTTGTCGAAGTAGTTGGAGTGGTCGGTGAAGGCCACAAACTGCACGTTGGCGCTGTCGGGCAGGTTCTTCACATAGCTCAGAGCGGACTCCAGAGAGCCTGCGCCGTCGGAATACTGGGTGTGGCTGTGCAGCTGACCGAAGTACAGCTGATACCGGGACTCGCCCACGGTGAAGAACCAGCTGAAGGAAGCGGACTTGCCGTCGGCACGGGTGACGGTGACGGTAACATTGGTGCGGCCGTCGGTCATGTCGGCGGCGGGGGTGTAGGTGGCCTTGCCGCCGGCACAGACGGCGTTGACCTTCTTCCCGTTGACGGTCATTTCCACGGTGGGATTCTCACCGGCGTTGATGAGCTCAGCGGAGATGACAGGCCGCTTGTCGCTGCCGGTCTGGCTGCCCTTGAGCGGCGTCACGGCGCCGATGGAGGGCTCGTCCACCACGGTGACCACCAGGCTGCCGCTGTAGCTGGCGCCGGAGACATTGGTCACGCGGACGGTGAAGGTCACCTGATCGGACCCGGCCAGCATGGCGGCAGGCACATTGGCGGTGTAATTGCTGCCGTCGGCGGTGTAGTCGGTGATGACACCGGCAGACCTGCCGTCCACCAGGATCTCCAGCTTCTGGACTGCCTTCGCATCGTCCACGGTAAAGGTCAGGGTGTAATCCTGGCCCCCCTTCACGGAGTCGGCGGAGGTGAACTTCACGGCGGGATCATTGACGATGCCGCCGTCCAGCTTCACACTGTCGGCTACGCCATAGAAGAAGAAGGAGTAGATGGTGTAGTCCGTGACGTTGTACATGCTATAGGTCTTATAGCTGTCGCTATAATACTCCAGGAACTGGCTGTACCTGCCGTTGAACTTGGCGGTGCGGCTCTCCAGCTGATAGCCGCCCACGCCGCCGGAGCAGGGCTCCACGGTCCAGTCGGCGTCGTCGCTGGCGGTGAGGGAATAGAAGGCGTTGTTGCCGGTGCCGTTGGAGCACAGGTAGCCGTAGGTCTCGTTGCGGAAGCGATAGTATTCGCCGCTGCGCTCCACGGTGAACACCACGCCGCCGTTGCCGGGAATGGCCTTGCCGTTGGCCACCTGGGCGGAGACGTTGTTGACGGCGGGGCTGTCGGTGTTGTCATTCTGCCCGGCCAGGACGCCCTGGGCATTCTGGTTGAACAGCACCACCTGCGCGCCCTCCTGGGGCAGACTGCCGGCGGGCTGGTCCGTCTCGTCGCCTACCAGATAGAGCTGCTGGGCAAACAGAGCCTCGTTGCTGCCGATGGTGCCGAAGGCACTCCAGTTGTTCTTCTCGGCATACCACTCCAGATAGCTGCTGCGGCCCACGTTCTTGATATAGTAGCAGCCCTCGGTGGCAGCCTGCTCCAGTGTCCAGGCGGTGTGGGCCTTGTCCAGGGGAGTGCTGGAGTATTTTTCGTCCATGGACAGCTTCTTGCCGTCGGCGGTGGAGAAGGTATAGCTGCCATCGTCGTTGACGCCCACGGTCCAGATGTCGGCCTTGGTATAACCGGAGAGCTTGCCATTGGCCAGGGTCACGTCGGTGCCCTTGTTATAGAAGCCGGTGTACTCCGTGGACAGGGCCTTCAGGTTGGCGGGGTTATAGATGACCACCTGGTCACCGTTCTTCAGGGGAGCGGTGGGATCATCAGGCTGACCGGGCTGGTCAGGCTTCTGGGTGTCTGCCACCAGATAAAGCTGCTGGGCAAACAGAGCCTCGTTGCTGCCGATGGTTCCGTAGGAGCTCCAATTGTTCTTCTCGGCGAACCACTCCAGATAGCTGCCGCGGCCCACGTTCTTGATGTAGAAGCAGTCCGCCGTGGCGGCGGCGCTGAGCGCCCAATCCACATTGGCCTTGTCCAGGGGGGTGCTGGAGTATTTTTCGTCCATGGACAGCTTCTTGCCCTCGGCGGTGGAGAAGGTATAGGCGCCGCTCTCGGTGCGGTTCACGGTCCACAGCTCTGCATCCGTGTAGCCGGTGAGCTTGCCACCGGTCAGCTCCACATCCACGCCTGTGTTATAGAAGCCGTTGTACACGGAGGACAGAGCCTTCTTGTTGGCGGGGTTGAATACCACCACCTTGTCGCCGTTCTGCAGGGTGGTCAGATCGGTGACGATGCCGCTTTCCCGGGCGGCGGCAGTGTCCAGCTTATAGATGCTGGGCAGCAGCATGGACACGTTGGTGTCCGAGATGTAGTTCAGGAAACGGGGGTTTCTCACATTGTACAGAATGCGGCCGCAGGCCGTATTCGTGCTGGCAATGGTGGCGGCGCCGTTGTCATCGATGGCGATGGTCCAGGTGTCGGTGCCCTTGCCGGAATTGCTCAATTCCTTTGCCTTGACAGCAGAGATCTTTTTGCCGTCGGAGGCGGTCAGGGTCCAGGCCCCGGCGCTTCCGCCCAGCGTAAAGATTTCCACCTTTTTGTCCAGGGCGTCCAGCTTGGTTTCCACGCTGGAAAGGAATTTTCCGGACATGGCCCCGGCGGCAAAGGTGCTGTCGTTGGCAGTTGCGGAGAGGATGATCTGGTCGCCGGCCTTCAAGGTCGACGCGTCGGTGACCAGTGCTGCACTTTTGGACGCCGGGTCCGCTGCGAATACCGACACCGGCAGCAGGGAAACCAGCATGACCAGTGACAGCAGCGCAGACAAAAGTCTGGTGCGAACAGGTGTTTTCATCAGGCTATTACCTCCTTTAATTTCCCCCGGAGCTTCCCGCCCCACAGGTACTTTCATTGTAACATACGCTTCTATCAGTTTCCAGCTTTATTTGCAGATTTGACACAAATTTTGCTAATATGTGCACAAGACATGGATGATTGCACAAAGCCCTGCTTGACAAGGGGGGCGCAACTTGCTATGCTGGTGTCACCAATTGCCGAAAGGACCGGTATATATGAAGAAAAAAACGAAGGGGCCCGGCCCCGCCGCCTGGCTGCGGGAGAATAAATGGACGTGCGTCGTTCTGGCGGCGGCGGTGGCGGTGCTGCTGGCGGCGCGGCTGCTGGCGGCTCCCGTGCCGGTGCAGTCCGACGAGCCAGAGAACCGCGCGGATTACGAAAGCGCCTCCGTGGACCAGATCCTCTCCGATTCCACGGAGAAGGACCCTGCCTCCGACAACGGTTATCGCGGCGAGCAGCTGCTGCTGGTCACCGTCCGCTCCGGCGACTATAAGGGCCAGCAGATGCAGGTATATAACTATGTGGGGCCCCTGTATGGCGGGCCGCTGAAGGTCGGGGACCGGGCCACCGTCCTGATCTCCACCTATTCCGACGGCACCGTCAATGCCACGGTGTATGAATTCGACCGTCTGCTGCCCCTTTGCATCGTGCTGGTGCTGTTCATCGCGGCAGCGGTGGCCGTGGGCGGCCGGACGGGGGTCAAATCCCTGGTGGCCCTGGCGGTGACACTGGTGTGCCTGTTCGGCGTGCTGCTGCCGTCCCTGATGAAGGGTGCCAACACGCTGCTGATGACGTTTATCGTCTGTGCCTATGTGGCGGTGGTAAGCCTGACCATCGTAGGCGGCGTCCGGAAAAAGACCGTGTGCGCCATGCTGGGCGCAGTGGCGGGCACCGCCCTGGCCCTGCTGTTCGGACTGCTGGCCCAGGGACTGACCCGCATCGACGGCCTGCGCATCGACGACGTGGAGCCCCTGCTGCAGCTGCGGCAGACCGGCACGCCCATCGGCCTGCGGGGCCTGCTGGTGGGCGGCATCGTCATCAGCGCCCTGGGCGCGGTGATGGACGTGACCATGGGCATTGCCTCCTCCCTGTCGGAGGTCCACGCCGCCAATCCGGAGCTGTCCCGGAGGGAGCTGTTCCGCTCCGGCATGAACATCGGCCGGGACATGGTGGGCACCATGACCAACACCCTGATCCTGGCGTTTCTGGGCAGCGGCTTTACCCTGATCCTGTACCTGTATTCTCTGGGACTGTCTCCCCGGCAGCTGCTGAGCTCGGCCTATGTATCCCTGGAGGTGGTCAGCGGCGTAGCCAGCAGCGTGGGCGTGATCCTGTCCATCCCGCTGACGGCGCTGATCACGGCAGAGGTCTTTACCCGGGAGAAGAAATCCGGAAAGAGCGCATAAGCATAGAAGGGTTCCCGCCCCCGACAGGCGGCGGACGGACAAAATTTAAGTTAAATTACAGCTTCGGGGCGTATACTTACCGTATACGCCCCCGGATGCGTTGGGGGAAAACGAAGGGAGGTGCCCGGTGAAGGCGCTGGTAAAGGAATTGCTGCACCTGACGGAGGTGCGGCAGCTGACAGAGGATGTACGCGGCGGCGTTTCGCCGGTGCTGGTCACCGGCGTGGGACCGGTCCACCGGGCCCAGGTGGAGGCGGCCCTGCACCGGGACAGCGGACGGCCCCTGTGGGTGCTGTGTGCCGACGAACGGGAGGCCCGGCGCCAGGCCGGTGACCTAGCCGTGCTCACCGGGGAGACGCCCCTGGTGCTCCCGGCCCGGGAGCTTCAGTGGCGGCCTATGGAGTCCAGCCGCCAGTGGGAAAACCAGCGGCTGGCGGCCCTGTACCGCCTGGCGGACAGCCCCGTGGTGGTCACTACCCCGGACGCGCTGGTGCAGCGGTGCATCCCGCCCCGGGTTCTGGAGCGGACGGCACTGACCCTGGCCGTGGGCCAGCAGTGGGACCTGAACGCCCTGACCCGGCGGCTGGCCGGAGCCGGATATACCCGCTGTGACCAGGTGGAGGGCCCGGGACAGTTCGCCCTGCGGGGCGGCATCCTGGACGTGTTCTCCCCGGGCATGGAGCAGCCGGTGCGCTGCGAATTTTTCGACGACGAGATCGACTCCCTGGGCATATTTGACGCCGCCACCCAGCGCCGGGTGGAAAACCGCCGGGAGGCACTGCTGCTTCCGGCGGCGGAGGTATTGCCCGGCTGGGAGGAGCATACGGCGGAGGACGCCGCCGCCCGGCTGGAGGCCGCGGTAAAGCGCCTTGCCCGGAGGCAGGGCACCCAGGCCCTGCGGGACCTGCTGACCGCCGATGCCGCCCTGCTGCGCCAGGGGGTCACCCCCAACGGCGCGGACCGCTGCATGGCGGCGGTGTACCCGGAAAAGACCACCGCCCTGGACTATCTGCCCGCGGATGCCCTGATCTGCGTGGAGGACAGCGGCCGCACAGCGGAGGCCCTGCGGGGCTGGCTGTGGCAGCTGAAGGAGGACGTGTCCGCCGGAATGGAGGCGGGCTTTCTGGCCGGTGAGCTGGCGGATTTTGCCGCCTCGGAGCCGGAGCTGGCCCTGGGGCTGGAAAAGCATCCGGTGGTGCAGCTGGACGGTCTCACCACCGGGCGGCAGCTGCTGCAGCCCCGGGACCTTCTCCAGCTGACGGCCAAGCAGCTGTCCAGCTACGGCGGCTCCCTGGAGCTGGCCTGCACGGACCTGACCCACTATCTCACGTCGGGCTACCGGGTGATGGTGCTGTGCGGCGGCGAGGTCCGGGCCCGGAACCTGCGCCGGATGCTGGCGGACCGGAAAATCCCCGCCGCCGTGGACCTGTCCGGGGAAAAGTCCCCGGAAAAGGGCACGGTGCTCATTGCCGTGGGAGCCCTGTCCGCCGGGTGCGAATATCCGGAGGGGCGGCTGGCGGTGCTGACGGAGGGGCAGCTGACCACGCCCCTGTCCGGCCGGGCCAAAAAGCCCCGGCCCAGGCGGGACAGCAATCAGCAGAAGCTCCAGTCCTACACGGACCTGACCCCCGGGGACCTGGTGGTCCACGCCCATCACGGCATCGGCCGGTTCGTGGCCATGCTGCGCATGCCGGTGGACGGGGTGGAAAAGGACTATATCAAGATCGCCTACGCCGGGCAGGACGTGCTGTACGTTCCGGCCACGTCTCTGGACCTGGTCAGCAAGTACATCGGCCCCGGCGAGGACAACGAGCGCACCAAGCTCAATAAGCTGGGGGGCACCGAGTGGGCCAAGACCACCCGCAAGGCCAAGGCCGCCGCCAAGGACCTGGCCGAGGGCCTGATCCGGCTGTATGCCCAGCGCCAGCGGCTGGCAGGCCATGCCTTCTCGCCGGACAGCCCCTGGCAGCAGGAGTTTGAGGACGCCTTCCCCTACACGGAGACCGACGACCAGCTCCAGGCCATCCGGGACATCAAGGCCGATATGGAGCAGCCCCGGCCCATGGACCGGCTGCTGTGCGGCGACGTGGGCTACGGCAAGACCGAGGTGGCCCTGCGGGCGGTGATGAAGTGCATTCTGGACGGCAAGCAGGCCGCCATTCTGGTGCCCACCACCGTCCTGGCCCAGCAGCACTATGCCACGGCGGTGAACCGGTTCCGGTCCTTCCCGGTGAACATCGAGGTGCTCTCCCGGTTCCGGACCCCCGCCCAGGTGCGGGACATTCTGGCCCGGACCCAGGCGGGAAAGGTGGACCTGCTGATCGGCACACACAAGCTTCTGCAGAAGGACCTGCAATTTCACGACCTGGGGCTGCTGGTCATCGACGAGGAGCAGCGCTTCGGCGTTACCCACAAGGAAAAGCTCCGGGAGCGGGCCCGGCAGGTGGACACCCTGACCCTGTCCGCCACCCCCATTCCCCGGACTCTGAATATGGCCCTGTCCGGCATCCGGGACATGAGCACCATCGAGGAGCCGCCCCACGACCGCCAGCCGGTGCAGACCTATGTGATGGAGCACGAGTGGCCCGTCATTGCCGAGGCCATCCGCCGGGAGCTGAGCCGGGGCGGCCAGGTATATTACCTGCACAACCGGGTGGAGAACATCGAGTCCACCGCCGGATGCCTGCGGCAGTGGCTGGGGGAGGATGCGGCCATCGGCATTGCCCACGGCAAAATGGCCGAGCGGGAGCTGAGCTCCGTCATGCAGCAGATGGCCGACGGCGAGATCCAGGTGCTGGTGTGCACCACCATCATCGAGACCGGCATCGATATCCCCAACGTCAACACCCTGATCATCGAGGACGCGGACCGGCTGGGCCTGTCCCAGCTGCACCAGATCCGGGGCCGCATCGGCCGCAGCGCCCGCCGGGCATATGCCTATCTGACCTATCGCCCCGGCAAGGTGCTGACGGAGGTGGCCGGCAAGCGCCTGTCCGCCATCCGGGAGTATGTGGCCTTCGGCTCCGGCTTCCGCATTGCCATGCGGGATCTGGAGATCCGCGGGGCGGGGAATCTGCTGGGCCCGGAGCAGTCCGGCTATCTGATGAGTGTGGGCTACGACATGTATCTGCGGCTGCTGAACGACGCGGTGCTGGAGCAGCAGGGAAGGGGAAAGGACATCCGCCCCGACTGCTCGGCGGACCTGGCCACCTCCGCCCACATTCCGGAGCGGTATGTGCCCTCCGCCCACCAGCGCATGGACCTGTACCGCCGCATGGCGGCCATCCGCACCACGGAGGAGGCGTCGGACCTGGTGGACGAGCTGACGGACCGCTACGGCGACCCGCCCAAGCCGGTGATGGCCCTGTTGGACGTGGCCCTGCTGCGGGCTGCCGCCGCCGACGTGTTCATCACCGATATCACCCAGAGGGCCGGTGTGGTGGCCTTCACCTTTGACAGCCGCGTGGACGTACCCAGCCTGATGGCCGTGTGCTCCATGCCCGGCTACCGCAATCGCCTGCGTCTGTCCGCCGGGGAGCCTCCCCGGCTCCGGCTGCACCTGGCCCCCGGGGAGGACGCCCTCTCCGCTGCCGGGAAGCTGACGGAGGAGCTGCGGCTGAAAAAAGAAGAGCTGGGCAAAGCTGCCCGGGAAGGAGATAACTTATGAAAAAAGCATGGATCCGTCTGGCCGCCTCGGTGGTCCTGTCCGCGCTGCTGGTGGTGGGCATTTCCGCCAGCGGTATCCTTACCAACGGCCACCGCACCGACGGCCTGTTCTATCAGGCCAGCGGCATCCGGCCCGACGCCGAGCTGCTGACCGTCAACGGAGAGACCATTGACGCCGAGGAGTATCTGTATTGGCTGGCCTATGACTGCGAGTATCTGGCGTACAACGTTCAGGACCTTGACTTTGACGCGGAGCTGTCCGAGGGGATGACCTACGGGGCCTATGCCAAGCAGGACGCCCTGGAGACCGTGAAGCTGTACGCCGTGGTCCGCCAGTGGGCCAAGCGGGGGAATGTGACCCTGTCCGACGCCGACCGGGAGGCCCTGGAAAACCAGCGCCAGCAGTATATCACCTATTACGGCAGCCAGGAGGCCTACAGCAAGCAGATCCAGGGCATGGGCGTGTCGGAGGCCATGTTCGACGCCATCAGCCGGGGCTATTACCTGTATGCCGGGGTGCGTCAGGCGTTCTGTACCCCCGGCAGCGCTCTGTACCCTGCCCAGGAGGACATTGACGCCCTGGCCCAGCAGAAGGGCTATGCCACCAGTCTGCTGCTGTACTGGCCCCTGGACGGCCAGGATGACGACAACACCCGCCTGGCGGCCGAGAGCTTTGCCCAGCAGCTGCGAGACGCCCAGGACGTTACCGCCGCATATCTGGACCTGGCGGGCCAGCTGGGCATGGAGGACGTGACGGAGGCCGGCGTCACCGCCTCCGCCGGGGACATGGGCGAGACCCTGGCCGCCGCCGTGTCGGCGCTGGAGCCCGGCCAGGTCAGCGATGTCATCGACACCGGCAGCGCCCTGTATGTGGCCGTGGGCAAGGAGCTGGACCAGTCCGCCGTGGTCAATGCCCTGTTTGAAACGCAAATCAAGGCCGCCGTGGCCGACGCAAAGGTGGAATACAACACCCGCCTGTTCAACAAGCTGGACCCCGGCGCCTTTTATACCAGGCTCCAGGAGGCCCGTTCGGCTCTCTCCTGAGGAAAACAGTTTGTTAATTTTTAGTCAAACTAACAAAGGAACCAGGTTATTTCCTGTTCAGTCCTACGATTTTTCAGCGCGGAGCAATTCTGGGGGTTGACTATTCGGCCGAAAATGACTACGATATAGGTACAGAGTAGAACCCCAAAACCAAATGTAGGAGGATAATTCCATCATGAAAGATCTGTATGTCGTCAATTGCTGCCGTACCGCTATCGGCTCCTTCGGTGGTTCCCTGAAGAACACCCCCGCCGCCGAGATGGGCGCCGTGGTGGTGAAGGAGGCCCTCAAGCGTGCCAATATCGCCCCCGAAAACGTGGATGAGGTTATGTTCGGCTGCATCCTGACCGCTGCCCAGGGCCAGAACGTTGCCCGTCAGGTGGCCATCAAGGCCGGTATCCCCTATTCCGTTCCCGCTTACACCGTGGGCATGGTCTGCGGCTCCGGCATGAAGTCTGTCATCGAGGGCGCCCGCTCCATCCTGGCCGGCGATTCCGACGTGGTGGTCTGCGGCGGTACCGAGAACATGAGCGCCGCTCCCTTTGCCTCCATGGACG
>ERZ506918.478-NODE-478-length-16897-cov-4.459268_pt1 | contig 16897 bp, 13 predicted proteins | sample MGYA00513975_ERZ506918 | MGnify/ENA metagenome assembly ERZ506918 | reverse complement strand
TGTATATCGATGGAGATTACTCCGCGGTATAATGGCTATTGGACACAGCTGGTGCGTACCATATCGGTTGGAGAGCCGAATGAGGATTTTATTAAGATGCATGAGGTTTCCTGTCGCATTATTAAAGGCGCATTGGAAGAACTAAAGCCTGGGAACCGTATCGGTAATATTGCTACAAAGCTGAAACAATTGACAGAGGAAGCTGGATATGTTTTTTCTTATCCTTGCGGGCATATCTGTGCAATTGATTTAAACGAGGAGCGCATAACCCCGGATAATGACCGCCCTTTGGAGGAAGGAATGGCGGTGATTCTGCACCCATCCATCATTACCCCAAAAATCTCCAGCGGGATCTTTTGGGGACAGACGTACCTGATTACAAAAACTGGATATGAATGTCTAATGAGTTGCAGTGATGATCTAATGTCAATTCAGGCATAGAAACACTGTTGTTCATAAAACGAAAGTGAGGTAAACAAAATGAAAAAAATGATTTCCTTCGCACTGGCTCTTATTATGGTTTTGATGCTGGTAGCCTGTGGCGACAACCCCGCTTCAAACGGGGGGAATACACAGAATGAAACCGTTACATTGAGAGCTTCTACTCCAACAGCACCAGAGCATCCTTGGTCCAAGTGTCTGGACAACATTGCTGCGCAGATTAAAGAAAAAACCAATGGTCGCTATCAGATTGATGTCTACTACAATGCTTCTCTTTCAGAGAACAGTGAAAAGACCATGACTGAGCAGATCATGACAGGGACGCTGGACTTAGGCATTTCTCCTGCTCCGCTGGTAGGAAAAGCGTTCTCTGCATTCAGCTTCCCGTTCCAGTTCGATGACCGTGACCACATTAAGCGTGTATGTGATAGCGATACGGCAAAGGAACTGCTGGCTGCTACCGAATCCAATGGCTTGCATTCCATGGCCTATGTGGAAAATGGGTTCCGCCAAATCACCAACAATAAGCATGCAGTTAAAACCCCTGACGATATGAAGGGCTTGAAGATTAGAACTCCCCAGGCTGCTACTACTATGGCTGCCATTACTGCTATGGGTGCAAATGCTACTGCCATTAATGCCGGAGAACTGTATGTTGCTCTTTCTCAAGATACTGTAGATGGTCAGGAGAATGCACTTTCTACTATTTATAACAACGGTTACTATGAGGTTCAGAAATACTGTACTGTCATTAACTACAACTGGAGTCCTGCTATTGTAATATTCAATTCCGAATTGTGGGATACACTTTCCGCAGATGACCAGAAAATTTTTGAGGAAGTGGTTGCTGCAGCAGCCGAAGAATGCAATGAGCAGATGGCAGCAGATGATGAGAGTTACATTGCCAAGCTGACTGAAAAGGGTATGGAGGTTTACACCCTTACTCCTGAGGAACGCAATGCTTTTAAAATCCTGTGCAATACAGATGCGGTTAAAGAGGCATATAATAACAGCGTAGGTGCTGATATTATGGAGAAATTTGCAGCTACCGTAGAAGCATGCCGCTGATACATAACTCATTATACTCTGTTTGTCCCGGGGAGAAAGACTTTTCTCCCCGGGGACATACCGCCATTTGCCATATTTGAAGGAGGCAACTATGGGCAGTAAAATCTTGAATATTATAAAAAAAATAGAGGAGGGAATTCTGTTCCTGTTCCTTGCTGTTATTCTTTTGGCCTGTTTTTTCCAGGTCATTGGAAGATATACCCCACTGCCTTTTTCCTCTGCGTTTGAGGAAATCGCAGTGAACCTTTTTATTTGGATGACACTTTTGGGGGCTGGTGTATGCGTGCGAACTCACTCCCATATGCGTATGGACATTATCGATACCTTTTTACCGGAAAAGATAAAACCCTATGTAGACATGATACGTGAACTGATTGTTGGTGTAGTATTTGGTTATGCCGCAATTATTGTGGCAAGCTATATTCCTGTAGTGAAGAGAACTGGCATGACAACATCCTCCCTCGACATTCCGCAGTACATTCTATACTATGCTATGCCAGTTGGTTTTGGCTTGATGGTGTTTTGGAGTATTGTAAATATCGTAATGGACATAAAGAAAATTAGAAATGGAGATGCCGGACTAGATGAATCTGATTCGGTATCCATGAAGACGGAGTGAGGTAGCATATGGTCGCTGTATTGTTAATTGCATTTTTCGCGCTACTGATTTTCGGCACACCGATTATTACGGCTTTGATGGGCTCCTCTTTGCTGTCCTTTGCCATGTACAGCACAAAGGATTTAAAGGCTGTTGCACAGGCAATGTTTGCTTCCAATGGGTCATTTTCACTGCTTGCGATCCCGTTGTTTGTGCTTGCCGGTGCGCTGATGTCCAGCGGAGGGATCAGCAAAAGATTAATCAAGTTCTTTGATAAATTGGTGGGCTGGATGCCTGGTGGCATGGCTATCGTAGCTGTATTGGCTTGTGCATTTTTTGGTGCGCTTTCCGGCTCAGCTCCTGCCACGGTGGCAGCTATTGGCGGCATTATGATTCCTGCCATGATAGAAAAAAATTATGACACCCCATGGACAACATGCTTGTTGGCTTCTAGTGGTTCACTTGGAGCAATCATACCACCTAGTATTCCAATGGTACTGTACGGTGTGCTGGCCAAAACTTCTGTTTCCGCCCTGTTCTGCGGCGGCATCATTCCGGGCTTGCTTATCGCACTTGGCTACTGCCTGTATGCACGTGGATTTAGCAAGAAGTTTAAAATGATTACCTCCCCTAAGCCTACTGGTAAGGAACTGTGGAAGGCTTTTGTAGATGCGATTTGGGCGTTATTGATGCCTGTCATAATTCTAGGTGGCATTTATGGCGGTTATTTCACTCCAACCGAGGCTGCGGCGGTAGCAGTGGTTTACGGTTTAATCATCGGACTATTTGTTTACAGGGAGCTAAAGTGGAAAGACATACCCAAAACATTTGTTAATGCTGCTCGTACATCTGCTGCGGTTATGATGATAATTGTGACAGCTGCAACCTTTGCCATCGTACTTACCCGCAATAATATTCCGACTCTTATTGGAAACTGGATCATCGGTATTGCCAAGACACCGCTTATGTTCTATGGCCTGTTCAGCATCTTTATGTTTTTCCTGGGGATGTTCATGTCGGTTTCTCCAGCTCTGGTTATTCTTACCCCCATTTTGGCACCGGCTGCAACGGTCATCGGCATTGATCCGGTCCACTTTGGCGTAGTATTTGTTGTTTGGATGTGCATTGGTACCATTACGCCGCCTTTTGGCTCAGATCTATTCATAGCCTGCGGTGTTGCCAAAATAAGCGCTGCATCAGCTTTTAAAAGGATTTGGCCATTCGTTATTATTTATGTTGCGGTGGTGGTACTTATCATGGCTTTCCCAGATTTGGTTACTTTCCTGCCAAAGTTGTTGAAATTGATGTAAGATTTTGAAGTGACCCCAAAAAGTTGGATAAAATATTTTAGTAAAAATTGTTCAAGCAACCGAAAGGGCTTGCTGTCTGTGAATCGCAGGCAGCAAGCCCTTCAGTTGTGTGCTCGATATGTGTAATAGAGACAAAGCAACAATCGCATCATTTTTCACCTGTAGTAAAAATGAACAGTATTGTGTCGAATTAAATCGCTTATTTTGTGTCTTTCTATGCTATATTCTAATTGCAAGCTATTTGCAAGCTATGCTGTGGACGTCCGGCATAGGAAATGGAATCAATTTGTAGGAGGTTAAAAATGACAAAACAAAGAAAGATCAATTCGACCTACGCAATTGTCATGGTCATTGGCTTGGCATTTATGCTCTTATTTGGCTATCTGGTCAAGCCATTCAGTACAGTTACCGTAACTGGTGTAAAGATGCTGGGTGTTCTGATTGGTCTAATCATTATCACCTGCTTTAACGGTGACTTGCTCAGCGGTTCGCTGATGGCGCTACTTGCCACTCTGTTCCATGGGTATTATGACATTTCCGGTTTGTTGAGCGAATGGCTGGGCTCCGTCTTTACTGTTCAGCTGGTATTCTGCGGTGCCCTGTGTCTGGCTTTGCGAGATTCGGGTGCAATGAATGTTTTGGCTAAAAAGTTGCTGAGCAGCAAGCTTTGCCATGGTCGTCCTGTTATGACGATGGTAATGCTGTTCCTTGCCACCTATGTCGCTGCAGCCTTTATTGGTGGCCCTCCCGTCTACATTTTGTTCTTCGGACTGGTAGAATCCATTCGTGATGTTTGCGGCTACGATAAAGACGATCCCTTTGTAAAGTGGACTCTCCTTGGTGTTTACATTGCTGCCACCGGTATCTTCTTCTTTGCATTCAAGACCCCGCAGGTTATGACCATCGCTTTGATCAACTCTGCAATGGAGCCCTTCGGCCGCACGTTTAATGAAGGCACTTGGATGCTTTGCATGTTCTCCATCACCATGATCTATTTGATCGTTTACACGATTCTGATGAAGACAGTGTATAGGGTCAACATGGAGCCATTGAAGTCTTTGGATTTTAATGAAATAGAGGCCATGCGCAATACCCCTGATCATTTCAACCGTGATTAGATTATAAGCCTTGCCATGATTATCATTCCGGTAATTTATATTCTTATCGGAACCGTTTATCCGAAGGAAGCGCCCGGACGTTATTTCTTTACTTTCATGGGCAACTCCTGGATTTGGGTACTTATGTGTGCAATCGGCGCCTTGATCCGCCGCAAGGACAGCAAGCAGTCCATTGTTCCTATTAATAAATGCCTCTCGGAAGCATCCATGTGGACAATGATCTCTCTGGTCGGTGCGCTGGTCATGCTGGGCAAGGTCACTTCCGACGCAAATCTTGGTATCCGTCAGTGGTTGGTTGAGGTTCTCAGCCCTCTGTTCGGCGGTGCTAACATTTGGGTCTTGATGGCAATTGTAATCCTGTTCTCTACCCTTGTTACTCAGATTGCCAACGGTCTTGTACTTACCATGGCAGTTTGTCCGGTTGTTACGCCGTTTGTCTGCAGTCTGGCTGCAACCACCGGAATCAACCCCGATGTTATCCTGATTATATCGAATATCTGCTCCGGTTATGCCTTCTGGACCGTTGCTGCTTCCACCAACGCAGCCTTTATTCTTGGCCGCCCCGAGATCACCCCGAAGTTTGTTTGGACAAAGGGCGTTCAAACGACATTCCTGTTCATGGTTATCTGCTACATTTGCGGCATGGCATTTACCTACATTCTGTAATTATTATAGCTCAACATAGCTCGATGGAGTGGGTCGATAAGGTATTGGCCCACTCCAGCTAAAAAAAGCCCCTCTTTATTGAAAGGAAACCTTATATGAGCGAAAAAGAAAAAACTGTATTTGAAGGTGAGAGAGAAATTCCGGTTTATACCGAATGTGATCTTCTTGTTGTCGGCGGCGGTGCAGCTGGCCATTCTGCCGCAGTAGCGGCAGCCCGTGCAGGCTGTAAAAACATTGTCCTTATGGAACGCTACGGCTACATGGGCGGTGATGTTACCGGCGGCTATGTTATTATGGTTCCTCGCCTTTCTTTCTATAACAAACAGTATGTCCGTGGACTGCAGGAGGAATGGTTCACCCGTATGGAAAGTATTCCGGGTGCTGTTCTTGGACCCTCCGGCGATGAGATCGGTTGTGAGGATCCGGTCCTTGTCAATGCATGGAAGAACATTCACGATTGCTTTAGTACCAATGCGAAGCTGCCCGAACGACTGGTTCGATCTGTGTATTTTGAGCCAAACCAGTTGAAAATCGAAATGGACAAGATGCTGCTGGAGCACAAGGATTCTATCCATGTGATGTGCCATTCTTGGGGGACTCGTCCTATAATGGACGGTGACACCATCAAGGGTGTGTATTTTGAAAGCAAGGAGGGCCGCAAGGCTGTACTGGCGAAGATCGTGATCGACGCCACCGGAGACGGCGATATTTTCCGCCAGACCGGTTGTCCTTACTTTGGACTGGCAGATAAGCTGACCCGCTGCGCCACTACTGCGCTGGTTTGGCGTATCGGCGGTTGCAATTGGGATCTTTTCTGCGAATGGAAAAAAACCAATCATGCTGCCGCGGCTGCTTTGCATGAGGGCTTCTCCAAAGTCTGCGGGTTCCGTGCGGCGCCGCTGCCCGGTCCTACCAATGATGTATGCTGGATCAACAACTGGCACCCTGAACGTGACTGTTCAAACCTGAAGGATGCGACCGAGACTGAAATGGAGACCCGTGATACCATGCGCAATGCGTTGGAGTATCTGCGTAAGGCGTGTCCCGTTGCATTCCGCAACGCGTTCCTTTATGATATTGCACCTCAGTTGGGCACCCGTTGCTCCTATCGTCTGGACGGCGAATATGTCATTACCCCGAATGATTTTGCATTCCCGCAGGAGCACGAGGATGTTATTGCATGGCACTCCACCATCAGCTTTATCAATGATAACTGCCCCATTGAGATTCCTTACCGTGCGATTTTGCCCAAAAAGACCGAGAATCTGCTTTGCCCCGGACGCCATATCTCTGCTGATGAAATTGGGATCGACTATGTCAATTTGATTCCGCAGTGTGTCGGTACCGGACAAGCCGCAGGTGTAGCTGCTGCCGTTGCCATTGCAGATGGAACCACTGCGCATAAGGTCAACATCAAGAAGGTTCAGGATATTTTGGCACGCGATCAAGATGTCCCGCTGCCCCGCAACCCATATACGGATCCTTCCTACATGCAGAATGTTGTTGATCATGAATACGGTCTTTATACCCAGCTTGCCAAAAATGCCCGTGAAAAAGCAGGGTATCTCTCCGGGGTGCGCCAATTTGGTGCGAATCAGGGAGAGATCGTTGATTCCGACAGCAAGAGCATTAAGGGTGGCGGCGATGCGCAGCTCAATCCTAATTTGATCAAGGCTACACCGCAGCACTGATTGCACGCATCTTCGTTTGCGATTTGCAGCAGTGAACGGTCGATTGTATCATTTTTATAGAAGATTTCACATGAAATGAGGTGTCATCATGACTGATCATGACGAAAAAAAGCCCAAGGAGCCGACTTCAAAAGGTGTTTCTGACGGCGGAACGCCGGGCCTTTCTGCTGAAGACTTCTATGAAATACTACACCTGCCAGCTTGCAAGGCAAAGGGCTACTGTGATAATTGTGGCCGATGTGAACGATGACCCAATAGAATACAATAGGGAAAAGCCTACGGCTGATGCATGGGCTTTTCCCTATTAGTATATTCGGTACCACTATTTAATCAAATCTACTGAAGGTAAAGTATATATGTTTGTTTTTACAAAAAAAGGGGTTCTTTCACCATTACAGTCGATCTCACTGCTTGCGATTTTTTTTACATCAATGGGGGTTGCAACGGTTTCTCCTGCGATGGCTAAACTGGCTGCACAATTTCCGTCAAATAATTATGCGCTGATCTCTACGCTGCCTACATTGTTTATCGTTCCGACTACCCTGTGGGCTGGCGCCGTTGCCGGCAAAAAGATTCGTTATAGGACGATCTCTCTTGTAGGGATCCTTCTGTTTTTGATAGGCGGTATCGCACCGTTCTTTTTAACTGAAAGCTTTACTGTATTGTTGATCTGCCGTGCCGTTTTTGGCATTGGCGTAGGTCTGCGTGCCTCATTGGGAAATGCGCTTGTTATGCAGTACTATACCGGAAAAGAACAAGCCGATATGCTGGGTTATGGTAATCTTATCAGTAATTTCGGGGGAGTTCTTTTACAGATGGTGGCTGGCTCGTTGGCAGAGTATGGCTGGAACTATACTTTTTTAGCGCATCTACTCGGTTTATTCAGCCTGCTTCTTTTGGTGTTCCAACCAGAGCCGGAAGAAAGCTGCTGTGCTCCGACAGTAACAGCAGAGGTACCAAACGGTTATCGGCATTCACTACTTAAATCGGCAGGATTTGATCATCGAGGCAGGATCGCAACCGCCCTTACTGCTTTTCTGCTATTTCTGCAGCAGCTGGTTAGTTATCCTATCCTGATGAATATCTCATTGTTGTTTGAACATCGCCATGCCGGAGGCGCCACCGTGGCAGCGACAGCACTTTCTCTTTATAGTGCCAGTGGTTGTCTCATTGGGTTTTTCTTTGGAAAGATTTTTTATAAGCTAAAACGGCTTACTCTTGTATTTGGATACTTTATTGCCGCTGCAGGTGCTGGTATATTAGGCTTTGCAAAACAGACGGAAATTCTAATGATTGGATCTGCTATAATGGGAATGACCTCCGTTTTGTTGATCACATCAGCTTATGCCATATTGGGAATGTATATTTCGCCCAACCAATCTTCTCTTGCGATCGCAATTGCAACAGGTGTAAGCAATTTAGGCGGGTTTGCATCGGCTTATTATTTAAATATGCTGGGAATTATAACGGGGGAAAAGCTGTTTACACCGATCTATGTCCTAATGGGAGTATATACACTGTTGGCTACAGCCTTTATGGTGTATGATCCTCTCCGGAAAAACAGTTGATACTTGCGCCTGCTTCCATATTAGTGCTATAATTTAAATGCGATATTGTATTTGCATTTCATCGTTAATCACCCGCAGAAGATTATCAAGAGTTTAGGAGTTGATGACAGTGACCCTCAAACAGATTGAATTTTACGAAGCGGTATGTCAAGCAGGGAATGTGACTGCTGCTGCCCAGCAATTATATGTTTCCCGCTCGGTGATTTCGCGAGCGATACAAGAACTGGAAGATGAATTGGACATTCAGTTGTTTGTGCGTGGGCGAAATGGTATGGAGCTGACCGAATATGGAAAGACTCTCCGTAACTTGCTTTCGCAATTTAAGGGATTTTATTCGGCGCTATTGGCACAAATCAGCAGCCTCAAGGAAACAGGAGAAAACCATTCCTTAACGGTGGGTCTTGCAATTTCCTGCTGGAATGTTTTCCCGCTGGAGATATATGAAGCGCTCAAGAAAAAGCACCCACACATTAAACTCTCTGTGCTGGAGATTTCCAGTTACGATGCAATTAAAAGGTTAAATGATGGCAGCATAGATATTGTATTGACTCCTTTAGATATTAAAGAGCGTTTTAATACAATGGAATCCATTGATATCTATCCAACAGCAAACATTTTTTGCACTTCATTAAATGATCCGCTGGCACAGCAGGATTCAGTGACTTTCTTGGATATCCGTCAGCGCCCCATAGCAGTGCTGAACAGTAAGCTGCCGGTAGATTGGCCGCTGCAGATCCGCTTGTGCACCAACACCAGCTCCCTTATTAGGGAAGCGGTGTCCAAAGGCATACTATGTGCATTACTTCCGCAGGATCTTGTGAGGGACTGGGATGATGTTGCAGTACTGCCGTTTAATCCGCCACAGAACCGTGCAGTAAAAGCCGTTTGGAATAAAAATCTTCCACATTCTTCAGCTCTGCAGGAATTTGTTGATTTTCTTTTGGAGTACTTCGCCGCACAGGGGATTGTTTTGCCCGAGGAAAAGATCGAAGATGATGAAATATAACCCCAATAGAAGTAAGAGAGTGGGGGGTCATGGGATAGGGATATCCTGTGGCCCTTTTAACCATATAAAATTTGTGCTTATTATCGGAAAGTGACATGCGAAATGGGGAGTGCTGAGATATTGCAGAAAGTTGACAAAAGTAGTATAATACTATATCGGCAAATAATTCTCATGGAAAGAAGATGCTTTTATGACTAAAATTGATATTTTCTCCGGTTTTCTGGGCGCAGGCAAGACGACACTCATCAAGAAGCTGATCGCTGAGGCTTATACCGGCGAACAGCTTGTCCTCATTGAAAATGAGTTCGGCGAGATCGGCATTGACGGCGGCTTTTTGCAGGAGGCGGGCATCAACATTACCGAGATGAACAGCGGCTGCATCTGCTGCAGTCTAGTGGGCGATTTCGGCAAGGCGCTGCAGCAGGTGATGGATACCTATCACCCCGACCGTATCCTCATTGAACCCTCTGGTGTGGGCAAACTCAGCGATGTCATCCGGGCGGTGCAGAACCTGGAAATGCACGATGTGGTGCTGAACGGATTTACCACTGTGGTGGACGCTTCCAAAGCCAAGATGTATATGAAAAACTTTGGCGAGTTTTTCAATAATCAGGTGGAGCACGCCAGCGCCATTATTTTGAGCCGTACGGCCGGGATGAGCCAGGAAAAGCTGGATGCCTGTGTGGCCCTGCTGCGGGAGAAGAACCCCACCGCCACCATTGTGACGACCCCTTGGGACGAACTGGACGGCAAGCAGCTGCTGGCGGCCATGGAACGCCGGGATACCCTGGCGGCTGCTCTGGAGGAGCTGGCCGAGGAGCAGGAGCACGAGCACCATCATCATGACGACGATGAGTGTGGCTGCGGCTGCCACGACCATGACCATGACCACGAGCATGAGCATCACCACCATCACGACGAGGATGACGATGAGTGCAGCTGCGGCTGCCACGATCACGACCATGACCACGAGCATCACCACCATCACGATGAGGACGACGATGAGTGCGGCTGTGGGTGCCACGATCGCGACCATGACCACCACCATCATCACCATGCTGATGAGGTATTCACCAGCTGGGGCAAAGAGACCGCCCACCCCTACGAGAAGCAGGAATTGGCGGCTGCGCTGGAGGCCCTGGATACCGGCGACTACGGCCAGGTGCTGCGGGCCAAGGGCATTGTAGCCGGTACGGACGGCAAGTGGCTGCACTTTGACTATGTTCCCGGTGAGGTGGAGATCCGTAATGGCGCTGCTGGTGTCACCGGCCGTCTGTGCGTCATCGGCGCCGAGCTGAAGGAGGACGCCCTGACTTCGCTGTTCCACCTGAACTGAAAAACGGAGGACTGACGAATGGCAAAAGCTGTTGAAATCCCGGTTTACCTGTTTACCGGCTTTTTGGAGGGGGGCAAGACCCGCTTTATCCGGGAAACGCTGGAGGATAAGAAGTTTAATGCCGGGGAGCACACCCTGCTGGTGCTGTGTGAGGAGGGCGAGGAGGAATACGATCTTTCTCACCCGCTGATGAAGAATGTGCATATCCTGCCCATCGAAAGCGAGGAGGAGCTGACCACTGCCAAGCTGGGCGAGTGGCAGAAGATCCACCGGGTGGACCGGGTAGTGATAGAATATAACGGCATGTGGCAGCTGCAGCGCCTGTACGAGCAGATGCCGCAGGGCTGGATGATTTACCAGGAAGTGATGATAGCGGATTACAATACCTTCCTGAGTTACAACACCAATATGCGCAGCCTGATGGTGGATAAGCTGACCAGCTGTGAGATGGTGCTGCTGAACCGGGCCCCGGTGGGCGCCGATAAAATGGAGATCCACAAGGTGGTGCGGGGTGTGAGCCGCCGGACCGAGATCGGGTATGACTATGTGGACGGCAACTTTGACTATGATGAGATAGAGGACCCGCTGCCCTTTGATATTGAGGCCCCGATCATTGAGATCGCCGATGCGGACTTTGCCGTGTGGTACCGTGACCTGACCGAGGAAATGGAAAAATATCAGGGCAAGACGGTGCGCTTTAAGGGGCGTGTGGTGACCAAGCACCGCAGCCTGAAAAACTGCTTTGTGTGCGGGCGGCATGTGATGACCTGCTGCGTGGAGGATATCACATTTATGGGGCTGGCCTGCATGGGATATAGCCCTGAAAAGCTGGAAAATGGCGGCTGGTATACCGTGACAGCCAATGTGAATATCCAGTACAGCACTGTGTACGGCAAGCGCGGCCCGGTGCTGGCGGTCAGCGCCTGCATCCCGGCTGAGGAACCGGAGCAGGAGGTTGCCACTTTCTATTAAGCTGAGTCTTAACGGAAAATTATCACAAATAGCGGAAGATGCCCGGAGAGACGCCACCCTCCGGGCTTTCTTTTTATTGGATAATATGGTATAATAAATAAAATATAAACCCAGCGACCCCAACCCCAAAGGAGGAACCCCATGAGCCAGAAAGAACATAGACAGCCCCCAGCCTTTATCCACAGTGCGCTGCGGGATCATAACAGCCTTGCCCTGCCCTCGGTCATCCGCCGAGCCAGTGGGATCATCATTATGGGCAGACGGATGAAGTCGCTGATCTTCACCACCGATATTGCCATCATCCGCAACTGTAATGCCGATGCGGTGCTGGCGGTTTACCCCTTTACACCGCAGCAGGTCATTATGGACGCCATCATTTCCGCTTCCTCCATCCCCGTGGTGTGCGGGGTGGGCGGCGGCGTTACCGACGGCATACGCAGCGTGATGCTGGCCAAGGATGCCGAGGCGCAGGGCGCCTTTGGTGTGGTGGTGAACGCACCCATGCGCAACCAGACGGTGGAAACGATGAAAAAGGTGGTGGATATCCCCATCATCGCCACCGTGACCAGTGAAAATTATGATATCGCGGCAAGACTGGCGGCCGGGGCCTCGGTACTCAATGTTTCCGCGGCGGAGCGCACGGCCGAAGTGGTGAAAAAGATTCGGGAGAAGTTCCCCGATGTGCCCATCATCGCTACCGGCGGCCCCACCGAAGAATCCATCCTGCGGACGATAGAGGCCGGCGCCAACGCCATCAGCTATACGCCGCCTTCCACCAAGGAGCTGTTTAGGGTCATTATGACCGGCTACCGGGAAAATGACACGGCCAAGGCGGAGCCGCTGGAGGAAGAGGATCTGTTGGAGCTGCTGTAAAACAAACCGCGAAAGTGGGGAGGAGAAGAAACATGAGAAAACTGCTGAAAGCGCTTTTGATTCTGCTGGCGGTGCTGCTGGCGGTGGTCATTATCTATGTGGGATATGTGATGCTGAGCTATGACCGCATCCCCGATAACCAGGAGCTAGAGATCCGCAATCCCCAGGAGACTGACCTGGCGGTGCGGCTGGGCGAGGAATATGCCATCGTGACGCAGAATGTCGGCTTTGGCGCCTATACCGATGATTTCACCTTCTTTATGGATGGTGGGGTGGAATCCTGGGCAAAAAGCCCCGAAAGTGTGATCGAATGCATCAATGCGGCAGCAGAGGAGGTTTCCTCCTTGGAGCCGGATTTTATCCTGTTCCAGGAGGTAGATTTTGACTCCACCCGCAGCTACCATATCGATGAGCAGGAGATCCTGCGGGCGGCTTTCCCGCAGATGGCGGAGGTGGATGCCGTCAATTACCATTCAGCGTTCCTCATGTATCCGCTGACACAGCCGCATGGCAGCTCCAACAGCAGCATGGTGACCTTCAGCAGTGTCGGCATCACCGGTGCGCTGCGGCGCAGCCTGCCCATTTCCACCGGCTTTTCCAAGTTTCTTGACCTAGACCGGTGCTATACCATCAGCCGGGTGCCCACGGAAAACGGGAAGGAGCTTGTGCTCTTTAATGTGCACCTTTCGGCCTATGGCGGCAGCGATGAGATAAGGGCCGCGCAGATGAATATGCTGTTTGGCGATATGCTGGCCGAATACCAGAAGGGCAACTATGTGGTGTGCGGCGGCGATTTCAACCATGATTTTACCGGGAACTCCACCCAGGTGCTGAATGGCGGTGAGATGACCGACTTTGGCTGGGCGCAGCCCTTCCCCGCGGAGATGCTGCCAGAGGGACTGACCCGCTGTGATAACTATACCGACGGCAAGGTGGAGCCCACCTGCCGCAACTGCGATGTCCCCTATGAGGAGGGGAACTTCACCATTATTGTGGATGGCTTCCTGGTAAGCGACAATGTGACGGTGACCTACCTGGAGAATGTGCAGACTGGGTTTACTTATTCCGACCACAACCCGGTGCTGATGCGCTTTACCCTGAATTGACGGAGGAACGAACGATGCCAACTGCGGCCCAATGGAAAAAAGCCCTGCAAAGCGGCGCCTGCGATGAGGCACTGCGCCGGCTGTATGTGAGCGATGACCCGCTGCCGCAACGGGAGCGCTGTTTGCGCCTGCTGGAGCAGTTTACCAGGCTGTATGGGGAAAGGGAAGAGGTGCGCATCTTTTCGGCGCCGGGCCGCACCGAGCTGGGCGGCAACCACACCGACCACCAGCACGGCCGGGTGCTGGCTGCTGCTGTTACGCTGGACAAGCTGGCCATTGTATCTCCGCAAAAGGAGGGGCTGGTGGAGATAGGCAGCAAGAGCCATCCCCTGGCCCCGCTGGACTGGCGCGACCTGACCCATTACGAAAAGGAGCGGGGCCATTCCCCCTCCATGATAAGAGGGGTCTTTGCCGGGCTGCGGCAGCAGGGGTATGCGGCCGGCGGCTTTGCCGGTGTGACCGATTCCGTTGTTCCCACCGGTTCCGGGCTGTCCTCTTCGGCGGCTTTTGAGCTGCTGCTGGGGCAAATTCAGAATGCCCTGTATAATGATGGGGCCATTCCGCCGGTGGCACTGGCGCGCATAGGCCAGTATGCCGAAAATGAGTACTTTGGTAAGCCCTGCGGCCTGATGGACCAGACCGCTTCGGCGGTGGGCAGCGCGGTTGCCATTGATTTTCTTTGCCCGAAGGCCCCTATTGTGGAGCGCCTGCCCTGCGACTTTGCCCGCTGGGGTATGACGATGTATGTGGTGAATACCGGTTGGAGCCATGCCGACCTGACTGAGGATTACACGGCCATCCCGCGGGAGATGAGAGCGGTGGCAGCGCAGTTTGGCTGCCGGGTGCTGCGGGAGGTAGACCCGGCGGAGTTTTACGCGGGGCTGCCCGGCCTGCGCGGCAAGGTGAGCGACCGAGCAATTTTGCGGGCGATGCATTTCTTTGAGGAAAACGAACGGGTGCCCCGGCTGGCGGCAGCTCTGCGGGAACCCACTGCGGAGCATTACCTGGAGGAGATGCTGGCCAGTGGGGAATCCTCGATGGAGAAGCTGCAGAACATCTACCCAGCTGACCCGAATGAACGAGGGTTGGCACTGGCACTTTCGCTATGCCGGCGGGAACTGGCCGGCTGTGGCGGCTGGCGGGTGCATGGCGGCGGCTTTGCCGGTACAGTACAGGCACTGGTGCCAAGAGAGCGAGAAGCGGGCTTTCTGCGGGTAATGCGGGAGACCTTTGGCGAAGAAAGCTGTACCCATTTGACTGTTCGTGCGGTAGGTGCGTGCGAGCTGGAGTTCCCCGAATAAGAGAAAAATGAGGGCGTCCCGAAGCGGATGAGGGCTGCCCGCCCGTGACGGGCGGCGGCACGATAAAAGCGGAGGGACGCCCGTATCCTGTGAGGCAATAAAAACTTGCAGATTACAGATATCTATGCTAAAATACGCTGCTGTCTGCACAGGTACAGACCATATGATTCGGCAAAGAAAGAGATTGCCAGAAATTTTAGAAAATGAAAACTGGAGAATAATAAATGAACGCAGAGAGAAGAAATGGCGCACGGGAGCCCATCCGGCTTTCCGACCATTTCAGCTACGGCCGGCTGATCCGCTTTACCATGCCGACCATTATTATGATGATTTTCACATCCATCTATGGTGTAGTAGATGGACTGTTTGTTTCCAATGTAGTGGGCAAGACCGAATTTGCGGCGCTCAATTTCGTGTTCCCGTTTATCATGGTGCTGGGCGGTGCCGGATTTATGATAGGAACCGGCAGTACAGCGTTGGTGGCGCAGCAGCTGGGCCAGGGCAATAAGCAAAAGGCGAACCATACCTTCACCACCATGGTGAGCTTTACCATTTTTCTGGGTGTGATCCTTACGGTGATCGGTATTGCCGTTATCCGCCCGGTGTGTGTGCTGCTGGGGGCTACCCCGGAAATGATAGAGGGCTGTGTGGTGTATGGGCGTGTTACCATTGCGTTTACCGCTGCCTTTATGCTGCAAAATGTTTTCCAGAGCTTTTTGGCGGCGGCGGAAAAGCCAAAGCTGGGACTTTTCGTCACTGTGGCGGCCGGCCTGACCAATGCCGTGCTGGATGCCGTGTTTATCGCGGGCTTTCGGTGGGGACTGGCAGGCGCTGCGCTGGCGACCGGCATCGGGCAGATGGTAGGCGGTGTGCTGCCACTGATCTACTTCCTACGCCCGAATAACAGCCTACTGCGGCTGACAGGGAAGCCGACTTTGGAGGCAAAGCCTATTCTGAAGGCATGCGGCAACGGCTCGTCCGAGATGATGTCCAATATTGCAAGCTCGCTGGTGGGTATGCTGTATAATTTCCAGCTTCTTATATATATCGGGGAGGACGGAGTATCTGCCTATGGCGTGCTGTTGTATGTGCAGTTCATTTTCATTGCCATTTCCATCGGATATTCCATCGGCGCGGCGCCTATTGTCAGCTACCATTACGGTGCGCAGGATCACACCGAGCTGAAAAATCTCCTGCGTAAAAGCGTGACGCTGGCCCTTACGGTGGGTGTGGCGCTGACAGCGTTGGCCATTGCGGCCGCGGCTCCCTTTGCTTATGTGTTTGTCGGATTTGATGAGAGCCTGTTTGCGCTGACGAAGCATGCGTTCCAGTTGTTTGCGTTTTCCTTTCTGCTGGCGGGCTTTAATATCTTTTGCTCCGGTTTTTTTACGGCGTTGGGCAATGGCGGCATTTCGGCGCTCATCTCCTTTTTGCGTGTGTTGGTGTTCCAGGCATCCTCGGTTATCATTCTTCCGCTGTTTTTAGATATCGATGGTATTTGGTGGGCAATCACAGTTTCCGAGGTACTGGCGGCTATCGTTTCGGCGGTCTTTCTGCTGGCCAAGCGGCAGCGCTACCACTACTAAAGGCTGCGGCTGAAAATGTTTCACATGAAACATTTGTTCTTTTTGAAACGGATAATTACCCAAAAGAAAACCTCCGGGATCGGCATGATCCCGGAGGTTTTATATAGGGAAGAAAAAGAAGAGAGGAGATTACTTAGTGATTTTGCTTCAGGCGCTTATCCAGCTTGACCGAAAGGTGGGTGCCGATACTTTGGAACACCTGCACGATAATGATAAGTAGAATGACCGCCAGCAGCATGACCAAATAGATCGGAAGA
>ERZ506918.474-NODE-474-length-16988-cov-4.101045_pt1 | contig 16988 bp, 10 predicted proteins | sample MGYA00513975_ERZ506918 | MGnify/ENA metagenome assembly ERZ506918 | reverse complement strand
CTTGGGCAAACAGTATGTCATCACCGATTTCGGAGTTAAGAATGACAGTACTTTGTTGCAGACCAGCGCCATACAGGGAGTCATCGACCTCGCCTCAAAGAATGGAGGAGGCGTCGTCGTCATACCGGAAGGCACTTTCCTCAGTGGCGCCCTCTTCTTCCGTCCCAAGACTCATCTGCTCCTATCCGAAGGAGGCAAGTTGAAGGCAAGCGACCGCATCGTCAACTTCCCCATACTCACGACACGCATCGAAGGCGAGACCTGCAAATACTTCTCGGCATTCATCAATGCCGACAAATGTGATGGCTTTACCATCGCCGGTCCTGGTACCATCGATGGTAATGGCTATCACTACTGGGAGGAGTTCTGGATTCGTCGCACCTGGAACCGTGAATGCACCAACAAGGATGCACAGCGTCCCCGCCTCGTCTATATCAGCAACTCAAGCAACGTAACCTTGCAGGATGTGCATATTCAGAACAGTCCGTTCTGGACCAACCACATCTACCGTTGCGACCACGTCCGCTTCCTGGGCTGCACCATCTTCGCCCCTACCAGTGGCATGCGGGCACCAAGTAGCGATGCCATCGACATCGATGTATGTCACGATGTGCTGGTGGATGGCTGCTACATGAGCGTAAACGATGATGCCATCGCCATCAAGGGCGGTAAGGGAACCTGGGCAGACCAGGCACCGGAAAATGGTCCGGTGTATAATGTACTCATCCAGAACTGCCATTATGGAACCGTGCATGGCTGTCTGACTCTTGGCAGCGAAAGCGTGAAAGACCGCAATATCGTGCTCCGCAACATCAAGGTGGATAAGGCACAGCGCGTGCTCTGGCTGAAGATGCGCCCTGATACTCCACAGCATTATGAGTATGTAACAGTGGATAACATCCAGGGCACCACCGGCAGTTTCCTCGTCATCCGTCCATGGACCCAGTTCTTCAAGCCCGGCGACCGCAAGGATATGCCATTGAGCCAGTGTAACAACATCACCATCAAGAACATCCAGATGGATTGTGACAACTTCTTTGATGTAGGAAAGAGCGATAAATACCGCCTGGTGGATTTCACCTTCGAAGACATCACCTGCACCGACAAGAAGATGGCATTCGATGCCAGCCTTATCGAGAACACCATAGCCAAGAAGGTGAATATAACCCCTAGAGAAAAGAGCAACGGATTGAAGACCACCGGCGATGCCGACGGGTTGAAATAGCACATACATTTTATAGAAAGTAATACAGAATTGAGTACAGAAACGAGCTTTATTTGCAAGAATAAGGCTCGTTTTGTTTTTTTATATCCCTCCTTATTTCTTTTTATCTCTTAAAATTAGGCATTTCCAAATATTTTGCTTAATTTTGCCTGCAAAATAATTTTGAGTAAGAAAATGATTGATATAAAAGGTATAACCAAGAGCTTCGGCTCCCTGCAGGTACTCAAGGGCATCGACCTGCATATTGACAAGGGCGAGGTGGTAAGTATCGTCGGTCCTAGTGGTGCCGGCAAGACTACTCTTCTCCAGATTATCGGTACCCTCGACAAGCCTGATAGTGGCAGCATCATGGTTGATGGCATTGATGTAAGCAGCCTCAGCACCAAGAAACTGAGCGATTTCCGCAACCAGCATCTCGGTTTCGTCTTCCAGTTCCATCAGCTTCTACCAGAGTTCACCGCCCTGGAGAACATCATGATTCCTGCCTTCATTGCTGGCAAGAGCCGCAAGGAAGCCAAGGAGCGTGCCGAGGAGTTACTGGCGTTCATGGGCTTGAGCGATAGAGCCAGTCACAAGCCTGCCGAGTTATCCGGTGGTGAGAAACAGCGTGTAGCCGTGGCGAGAGCCTTGGTCAATAATCCTGCCGTCATCCTTGCCGATGAACCATCAGGAAGTCTCGACACCAAGAACAAGGCTGAACTTCACCAGCTCTTCTTCGACCTGAGAGACAAGTTCGGCCAGACTTTCGTCATCGTTACCCACGATGAGGGCCTTGCTTCCATCACCGACCGCACCATCCATCTCAAGGATGGAATGATTGAGAAGACAGTGGAGGCAGAATCTGCTGATAGCCAGGAAGAATCTGCTGAAGTTATAGAAACCCCAACAATAGAAGAAAAAACTGAAGATAATATTATATGAGCAAAAAGATAAAACTCGGCGATTACAATCGCCTTCGCATCGTAAAGAAAGTTGATTTCGGTCTGTATCTCGATGGTGGTGACGAGGGAGAAATCCTCCTTCCTTCCCGCTACGTCCCAGAGAATGTCGGCATCGGCGACGAGCTGGATGTCTTCATCTATCTCGATCAGGATGAGCGCCTCATCGCTACCACCGAAACCCCATTGGCCAAGGTGGGCGACTTCGCCTATCTCGAAGTGAAATGGGTCAACGAATACGGAGCCTTCCTGGGCTGGGGACTGATGAAGGACATCTTCTGCCCATTCCGCGAGCAGAAGAAGCGCATGGTGCTCGGCAACTCCTACATCGTGCATATCCACATCGACGAGGAGAGCTATCGCATCGTTGCCTCTGCCAAGATTGAGCGTTATCTCAACGAAGACCATCCTCACTACAAGCATGGCGAAGAGGTGGATCTCCTCATCTGGCAGAAGACCGACCTCGGCTTCAAGGTTATCATCGACAACCAGTATCCGGGTCTGCTCTATCAGGATCAGATTTTCCAGTACATCCACACGGGTGACAAGATGAAGGGCTACATCGGAAGAGTTCGTCCTGACGGAAAGATAGATGTCTCCCTGCAGAAGACCGGTATTCAGCAAACTGCCGATTTCGCCGAAACCCTCTACCAGTATCTTCTGGACAACGATGGCGAGTGCAACCTTGGCGACAAGAGCGAAGCCGACGACATCTACGAGCGTTTCCACGTGAGCAAGAAGGTTTACAAGCGTGCCATAGGCGACCTCTACAAGAAGCGCCTCATCACCGTAAGCCCGATGAGCATCCGATTGGCAGAATAAGGCAGTTTTAATTCTACTTCAACCCAAAAAGACCGAGCAACTTCCAATAGAAAAGTTACTCGGTCTTTTTTTTGTTATGGGTTGCCGCCACTTTTAAAAGTGGACTCTTATTTATGGTTCTTTTAAAGGTGAACTCTTATTTATGGTTCTATGATCCAATCCTCAATATTCCCTTTCTTAGCATCAAAGTTTACACCAACTTTTACTATCGGCTTGCCACATCTCGCAAAACGCTGGCCGTATTGCTTGAGGTTGATTTGCTGCATGGCGGACTGGGCACTCTTGTTAAGTTTCAGTTCGATGAGATAGAGAGTATCCTCAGTCTCCATCACCACATCCACCCTTCCATTCGGTGTGTGAACCTCCACATCCACCACAAAGTGAGTCAAGAGGGTGAAGATGATGAAAAGCACCTGCTGGTAATGCCCCTCGTAATTGGTATTGTTACAATAAGGCACCGTGCCCAAGAACTCCTGGAGCAAGCGCAAGGCTCCATCCATGTCGCCTTGTCGAATCAAGACAGACATCTGGGCGATTGCCACATCTCCCTCCTCGGCATACATGCCTTCCAAATAATAAGGCAGAAGGCTCTCAAATAAGCCCACCTTGATTTCCTTGTTAGGCAAGTCGAGCGTGAAGAGTTGGCTCATCTTGTCATAGCCCTTGATGGTGATGTAGCCGCTCTGATAGAGCAAAGGCGTGATGGTCTTCAAGTTCTCTGTAGGTGCATCGAATGCTGAGGCACGAGCCAATGACCTGCCTATCTTGGCTGGCAAGACCTTAAACTTGCGAAGCATGTTGATAAGATAGGTAGGTGTGCCTGAGCTGAACCAATAAGCACCGAAGTTCTTATCATCAAAACAGTTGAGCAAGCTATAAGGATTAAACACATCAGGGGATGCTGGTGAGAAGTGATAGCCATCATAATTCTCCTTGAGTTTAGCAATAGTTTCCTCTCTTGTCATCCCCTGTGCCTCTGCCAACACATCTATATCCTCGCTCATCTGGGTAAGCAATTCTTCCTTGGTGATTCCGCAAACTCCAGCATATTCATCATCCAACGAAATATTTTTGATGTTATTCAACTCGCTAAAAATGCTCACTTGCGAAAACTTGGTGATGCCAGTCAGGAAGACAAAACGAAGCATAGGCTCACACATCTTGAGTGGGCTAAAGAAATTGCGCATCAAATTGCGAAGCACATCCAAAGTTTCTTTATCGTGAGCAACATCGAGCATAGGCGCATCATACTCGTCGATGAGCACGACCACCTGCTTGCCGCTAATTTCATAAGCGGTGGTAATTAATTCCGTCAATCGATCATTTGCACCTCTTTTAGTATGGGTAATCCCCCATTTTCTCTCTTCTGCCTCCAAACGATTTGAGAGATAATCCTCCAACTGCTCCTTCTCCATGTACTTACCTCCACTCATATCGAAGTGCAGCACAGGATATTCCATCCATTCCTGCTCTAACTTTTCGATGGCAAGCCCCTCAAACAGTTCTTTCTTTCCAGAGAAATAACTCTCAAAGGTGGACACCAAAAGTGACTTGCCGAAACGGCGTGGACGACTTAAGAAGAAATAACATCCACCAGAATGTGTCATTCGATAGACATATTCCGTCTTGTCGATATAGAGCTTGTTTTCCTTTCGAATACGCTCAAATGTTTGGATTCCTACAGGATATAATTTCAATGCCATAATTGCTTCGTTTTGAATTCATATTGCAAAAATAGGCAATTTTTCCGAAATACCTATCAGAAAACAGAATATTTAACGGAAAACTTACATCTTCTTGGTAAAAGCCAAGGTAACGAGCTGCCAACCTGCATATATCTTGGAACAAGGAGTTGCCATATTAGCCTCTGTACTAAGAAGCGAAACTGCCATTCGTGTCAGCATCCGTATCATGAAAGGTGGAGCATCGAACCCGATGTTCCACCTTCATTTTTTTGAAACAATTCATTCAAAACATTGTATCACCATTGTATTTCTCCTGTAATCTAATACCCCTACCTTTGCAACCAGAAAAGATTATCATAGAAAAGAAGAAAAAGAATGAGAAAGAAAACATTTGCAAAAGGTAGTTTGCTGATGATGACCATGCTCGTTAGCAGCAACATGATGGCTGGCACACCAGAATTGGAAGGCAACGCCACCAGCAACGCAGTAAAAGCCCATCGCGTACTCGTGATAGGCGCTCAAGACAACGTGAAATCAAACTATTTCGTTACTGATATGCTGGCAGAGGATACGCAGATCAACCCAGACAGCGTATGCTACATATATAATAAGGTGATAGAAGACAACCTCGCACAACTTGCCCAGAAATCAAAGGCAAACTTCACCTATGTAGACGGTAATGCCATTCAGGGCACCTACCACGACATTCTGGAGGATATCAAGACCACAGGCGAAGGCGAGAACCAGTCATCTGACCTTACATTCGTCAATGCCACCCAACTCCGTAGCATGCTCGACCAGGCAGGAGCCGATTATCTCCTCCTCCTCGACAATCACTATCTCAAGTATCAAGAAGAGCCTTTCAAGACCATCTTCCACTACGTGAACTATTCACTCTATGATGGCAACAAGAAGAAATTGGCACAGGGTAGCAATTACTTCACATCCATCAACCCACAGTCGGAACAGCAGATGCTCAAGGCTAGCCGCAAGAGTACTGCCAAAATGCTCAACGATGTGGAGAGTACACTCACAGCCATGAGAAAATAGAAGAAAACATTCTGGAAATTGTAGAAGAAATCTTTTAGAAAATAGTAATAGAAGAAATCCTTGATTTTCAGCAAAATCACGATAAATACTTATAAACCAAAGATTGTATTATGAATTCAATTAGATTTGTCGCCACCGCAGCACTGTTGGCGGCTGGTAGCACCACGTGCCTCTTTGCACAGAACACCCGTGCCACCGTTACTGGAAAAATTGTGGATAACACCAAAGAACCTGTAATCGGTGCCTTGGTAACCGTAAAGAACGAGTCTACAGGTTTTACCGTTTCCGCTGCCACTGATGCCAACGGAAACTATACCATCCGAGAAATTCCACTCGGTTCGCCTTACACCATCACCGCCAAATACATTGGTTATGGTGACCAGAAGCGCACAGGCTATTCGCTCAACCAGGGCGATATGCTGCGTGTTGACTTCACCCTGAGCGACCAGAGCCAGGAATTGAAAGAGATTGAAGTGGTGGCTAACTCACTGAAGAAGAACGTGGATAACGAGGGAGCATCAACCAGCGTTACAGCGCAGGACATCAAGAAACTGCCTGTAAACGGACGTAACTTCACTTCGCTCATCGACCTCTCTCCGCTGAGCAACGGCATGAACCTCAGCGGTCAGCTTGCCTCTTCCACCGGTTTCAACATCGATGGCATGTCATCCAAGAACCCTATCTCCGGCGGTGCTGCCAATACCAGAAAAGGCAGTCCTTACGCCATGACCATGGAGGCCGTGAGAGAGTTTAAGGTGGTAACCAATGCCTATGATGTAACCTATGGCCGTGCAGGTGGCGGACTCATTAACGCCGTAACCCAATCGGGTACCAACACCCTCAAGGGTTCGGCATTCTCCTATCTCCGCACCGACTGGCTCGCCAGCCAGTACGATATCCTCGGCAACAAGCGTACCTCTGATTTCTCCACCTATCAGTATGGTTTCTCGCTGGGTGGACCTATCATCAAAGACCGCCTGCATTTCTTCGTGGCATGGGATCATCAGCAGGACACCAAGCCATTGCGCATCGCCGACATTCATGGAGCATCGGATGAAAGCAGATACAATCTGTCGCAAGCTACACTTGATGCCTTCACCCAGATAGCAAAAGATAAATACGGGCTGCCTAACCAGCCGGAGTACGGTTCGTTTGACAAGAAATCAAACACCAACTCCGTGTTCGCACGCATCGACTGGCAGATCAACCCAACCAATCTGCTCAGTGTTCGCAACAACCTGAACATCAACAAGCAGCCATATAGCCAAGGTGACAATACCACCATCAACTTCCTGGAGTCTTACTCCGACTGCAACACCGCAGACAATAGCTTGATGGCATCTCTCCGCAGCGTATTCGGACCAAAGATTACCAACGAGGCGAAAGTGCAATGGATGTATTCGATGGAAGAGACCAAGGCAAACAGTCTCCTACCTAACGGAACCATTCCACGTGCCATCGTGCAGAACGTGGCATCGGAAGTAGATGGAAAGACCTTGATGACCAACATCCAGATAGGTGGACAGCGATTCACCCCAGAGAATTTCCACGATAACGTATATCAGTTTGTGGACAACCTGCTCATCAATGCAGGCAAGATCAACTATACCCTGGGCTTGGACGTGATGTATTCTCATCTCTCCTCACTCTATGGCAGCGAGACCAACGGTCGTTTCTACTTCAAGGGACTCGATAGTTTCAACAATATGACTCCTTACCGATATGCCCGCGACGTATATATGGTAGAAGGCGAAAAGAACCAGAAGGTAACCCAGCGCATCGTAAACGCAGGTATCTACGGTCAGATGCACACCCAACTCTTCGAGGGCTTCGACCTCACAGCCGGCGTACGCATCGACAACGCTTCCTATCTTGACCACGGCAACTACTACGAGCCAGCCGACCGACTTCTCGGGGTTAGAACCGACAAAGGCATCGGTCTCTTCCTGGTACAGCCAAGATTACAGTTGCAGTGGGATATCAACAACAAGCATACAGATATTCTGAAGCTTGGTGGCGGTATCTTCGCATCAGACATCAACAACTACGCCACGGTAAACAGTCAGGTGTTCGACGGAAGCCGCATCGTAACCATCGATACCCAGGATGCGAGCCTCATCCCTACTCCTAACTTCCCAAGCTATCGTCAGAACCCAGCCACAACTCCGGGTGCTGATCTGCTGAAGAATCCAAATGTAGAGAAGCTCGTCACCATCAACTGCAACAAGGAGGGCTCCAAGGTGCCAACCATCTACAAGGCAAACCTATCGTATACCCACTACTTCAGCGACCGATTCAAGATGGGCGTAGCAGGATACATGACTCTGGCTCGCCACAACTATCTCTATATCGACAAGAACATGGTGGATGAGCCTTACTTCAGATTGGAAAACGAAGGTGGACGTGGCGTCTATGTGCCTGCCAACACCATCGATGCCAAGGGCAACACCAACTGGCTGGAAGGCAGAAAGACCAAGGAGATAGGTCGTGTACTGGAGCTTAACACCATCGGAAAGGTAAACCAGTTTGCCTTCGTCATCGACGGTAGCTGGAGATACTTCAAGGATGGATTCCTCTCATTCAGCTATACATGGAATAGCGTAAAGGATAACAACACCTATAATGGCGATGTGGCAAACACCTCAACATTAGTAAAAATGGTGAAGGATGACCCACGCGATATGAGCCAGTTGAGCTATGGCAACGGACAGTTCCGCCATAAGCTGGTAGTTTATGGCACAGCACCAACCTTCTGGGGCATCCAGGCAGGTATCCGCTTCTCGGGCATCGGTGGCACCCGCTACTCTACCATCGTAGGCGGAAACGTGAATGGTGACTTCGTGGCAACCAACGACCTCGCCTACATCTTCGACCCTAACGACCCTAACACCGATGCAGGCATCCGCAAGGGCTTCGAAACCCTGATGGCTAACCCTAAGGTGGAGAAGAAGTTCAAGGAGTATTTGCAGAGCAACTATGGCAAGATGGCTGAGCGCAATGGCGGCGTAAATGGTTTCTACGGCACCTTCGACCTTCACTTGGAGAAGGCATTCAAGCTTTACAAGACCCATGCCCTGGAAGTTTCACTGGATGTATTCAATGTGGCCAACCTTCTCAACAAAGACTGGGGTGTAGGCAAGAACCTTTCTACCGTTCCTCTCTATTACATCACAGGTTTCGACCAGGAGAAGAAGCAGTATAAGTATGCCGTAAATACCAACGCCGGCGTAGCTGGTGGCAATGGTAATCCTTACCAGTGCCAGTTGGGTATAAGATACAGATTTTAAATAGATTTTTAGAAGTTATCTCAGACGTTTTCAGACGTTATTAGAAGTTTTTTTAAGAAGAATATGAAGAAGACTAGTATGATATTGTGCGGAATGATGCTTTTGGCATCTTCCGCCATGGCTCAAGTAAAGGTGATAGCCCATCGTGGCCATTGGAACAGTCAGGGTGCAGCCCAGAACTCCATCGCTGCCATGCAGAATGCCAAGAAGGCTGATGTTTGGGGAAGCGAGTTTGACGTACACATCACCACAGACGGCACCGTGGTGGTAAACCATGACGACGACATCCATGGCATCATCATCGAGAACGCCAAGTATGCCGACATCAAGAATCTGAAACTTGCCAACGGTGAGCCTATCGCCACGCTGAAGAGCTACCTGGAGGCTGGCAAAAAGCTTGCTCCCATGCAGCTGATTCTGGAAATCAAGGCCCATCAGACTCCTGAGCGTGAAGACAGATGCGTAAAGGCTTGCCTTGATTTGGTAAAGGCAACCGGCATGGAGAAGCAGGTGGATTACATCTCTTTCAGCATGCATGCCTGCGAGGAACTCGTAAAGCTGAACCCACAAGCCCGGGTTTACTATCTGGGCAGCGACGTGGCTCCCAAAGTCATCAAGCAGAAAGGCTTTGCCGGCATCGACTACTATGGTGGTGCCCTCCTCAAAAATCCGAACTGGATTAAAGAGAGTCACGACCTGGGCATGAAGGTGAATGTATGGACCATCGACCAGATGAAGGAGATTCAGAAATGCATAGATTCCGGCGTTGACTTCATAACCACCAACAAGCCAGAAGAAGCCAAGAAGATTGCCGAAGGCAAGCTCTGCTTCAAGTAAAGAATAAAAAGGAAAAATAGAATATGAATTGAGAAGTTTTTTACTTTTGTTGCAAATCAGGGGCAAAAACAGGTCTTTTTTGTCGCAAATCAGGGGCAACAAGGCATTTCATTTAAAAAGGTGGCGCATCAAATGAGATGCGTCACCTTTATTTTCTTATACGGTTTACCGCCCAAACCAAGGGCAGCCATCGTATGATCCTTGATAATCAACTCGCCTTTCTGCAAACCAGCAATCGCCGACTTGATTTCCTGGAAGTCTTTACCCGACACACCAAAGAGATCCTTGATGATACTGTCAGAAATCGTCTGTTGCTTCATGATGAGCGGATACTGCGCATTGGCATAGAAATCGAAGAACTTACTCTTGTAACTATCCATATTTTGAGTGGCAAAGATGATGCTCAAGCCCTTGTTTCTACCCACAGCTATCAGATTGCGAAGCGGCTGGTTATCGAAATCCAGCATATAGTGAGCCTCATCAATAATCGTGAAGTGGCGAATCTGTACAAAATCCTCATTCACCGCCTGCTTCGGCAACTGCTCATAGATATTGTTGAGCTTAGAAATGATAAAATACACGATAGCCCTAGCTATCGGACCATCTTTCGGGAAAGCATCCATCTTCACGATAAAACACTCATCTACCAGATTCACCTTATCTTCAGAAGCAAACAGATGATTGCGAATCAACTGCTTCAAAACCGAAGTGATGCTGTCATCCTTATCCGGATTCTGCATTCTCTGCTGATATTTCATCAGCATCAGCTCAAAAGTGATAGGCTTGCCTGCCGTCTGCTTATAAGCCTCAACAATGGCTTCACTCAGTCGATTACTCATGGATGCGCTCACCGTTGCACGATCTACAGCACAGAGAGCACCAGCCATCTCCGTGGAATAGAGATTGATTTCGTTGATGGTCCTACCCGTAAAATCCTTGAACGGCGTGAAAGGCAATGGCGCAACCACAGGATCGAGAATGCAACTTCTATCTACATCGAAGTGAACAAGCCAGCTGGCATTCGACGGGTCTGAGAATTCACCCTTATAATCGAACAAAAGGAAGTTGACGGGATAAGGCGTTTCCGTGGAGAGATTACGAAACTGCTGAATCAACACAGCCAGCAGATTAGTCTTACCCGACCCCGTGGTACCAGCCACCAGAATCTGTGCATTCGATACCGAACGTCCGTTGATATTCAATTTCGCTTCCATATCCTCTGCATACTCGCCTATCAGCAACTCCAGGGCAGGAATGCCACTTCCGCCATGTCGCCTGTCGCTTGCAGCAAAGAGGAAAGCATTCAGATTCTCATCTTCCGAAAGATAAGCGATACCCCGATAGATTTCCTTCGCCACGATGCGACCCACGATACTGGCATTCTGCCAATCCACCTCACAATCTCTATATCTCAACTTCAACAAAGCCGAAAAGAGCGACTTTTTATTGTCCTTGGTAAAGAAACTAGGCATGATGCGCTGAGATGATTTCGATAATCCGATATCTCCCAAACCATCCACGCTTCTCTTCTCCGTTAAGCTCAAACTGGCTATCAGGCATATTCGCATCACCTTATTCAGGGTTAGCATAGCATCCCTCTCCCCTTCCACTTGCCGCGAAAGGTTCAAACGCTTCTCCAGTTTCTCCTTCAAAGGCATGATGGCTTCTACCATACCTTCTGCCTGTCGTATATTCTCTAATGCTACTTCCATATTTATATTGCTCCGTCAATATGAAACATTATTCATTACACATTACTCCAAAATATCCTTCCTCCACGTGGGTGCTCTGACTTTCCACATCTCTTACCAGTGTATAAGAACGGGAGAGGAATGATTCCAGCTTCATGTAATCCTTATCCTTTCTGATTTCCGAAGTGGTGCAGAGCAGGATGGTTTGCTCGGCAAGTCCCGGGAAGTATTCTTCCATCAGCACATCACGGCTCTCCTCATCCAATACACCCATCACGGTATCTATCATTACAGGTGGATTATAGTCGCCCAGATTTCGAAGCACCTTCAGCAACACCTGGATAAAGATTTGCTTGGATGCCGCATTCAGTTGGTTGAGTGAGATTTCATTTCCTGCCTTGTGATAGAGACGGATGGTGAAATTCTCCATACGGTCTGATAGCTCCACCTTGGCGATGCAGCCTTTATAGGAAATCAGGAGTTTGTTGAGTTGCTCCTTCATATCCTCCTCTATCTTTTCCTTCTTGCGTTTGAGTAGAGTGTCGGCAACATCCTCAAAGAAAGGCTTCAGTTTCACCAGCATGTCATATTTCACATCAGGTTCCTGCTGTATCTGCACATCAAACTGGTGAATCTTCCGCTCCAGTTTCTCAATGCTCACCTTTCTGTCATCCGCCTCCTTCTTCAAGATTCCGAGTTCACGGTTAGCCTCCTCGTATGCCTTGATGATTTCGGTATTGCCGCTTACCATACTACGACGGAGCAGAGCAATCTGACTCTGCTGATTATCATAGTTTTCCAACCGCTTTTCCAAATCATAACGACTGTCATTAAGGGCGATAAACTCATTCACAGCATTGGCACCCAGCAGATTCTTGAGCGCATCAAACTCGCTTTCATCCAGGAAAGCATAATCGTCCTTGCGCTGCAAAGCTTCCTGCTGACTCTTCAGGTAAGCCACCACATCGTCATCCTCCACGGAATCCGGACAGAGGCACTTTGATTTCAGATAACCAAGAATCTTGGTAGTTACCTCACGCATCTGCTCCAGAGAGAGCACCCCTTCACGTTCCTGCTTCAAGGCTTCTTTCTGTCGGATGATGTCATTCACCTCGTTTGTGATTCCCTGTGCAAGTTTCGGAAAGAACACGTTGATTTCCAAAGTCTCCACCACCTGCTTCAATTGGGCATTATATCGCTTTGACAACTCCTGCGTATCCTTCACGCTGGCCTCCAGATCCTGAATCTTTCGTGCAGTCTCGGCAGAATCCTTGGCACCTTCCTTGGCGGCATCATATTCAGCCTGAATGGAAACCAAATATTTGTACTTATCATCCTGGTGCTTGGTATTCTCCTCCAGCAAAGCCACCAGTTGGTTGCGCTGTTCACAAAGCCCATTATATTCTTCTGCCTCCTTCTGCGCCTCCAGTCTCCTTGCCGCCCATTCCTGCTGCTGATGCTCGGCAGCATTCTTTAATTGCAGATACTTGTTGAATCCCATCACATTCTGGATATTATCCTTGATGATTTGGGCAAAGACATTCTCCTTCAAGAGCTCGCTCGACTGCATGGCATCAAAGAGGAAATACTTGCTGAGTTCCTGCGGCAGGTTTGCCTTGATAATCTTATTCACCTGCTGCTCGTTGATGGCACGCTGCTGCGGAGGCGTAGCCGTGCCATAGGAGAAAGGCGTGCCATCCATATTGAGCAGCACATTCTCCACAGGCTTGTTGGCAGGATTAAGCTTATAAGTGCGACGCAGCAGATACTGCTGCTTACGTCCGAGCACCATACCTTCGAAAGAGAGTTCGAGCACGATGGTAGGCTCCACCTTTCCCAAGGCACCATTGTTCAGGAGTTCCTGAAAATGCGCCTTGTTCTGAATCTTGAGTCCATAAAGAGCCCCACAAATAGCCTCGAACAGCGTGGTCTTACCACCACCGTTCATACCACCTATCAAGATGATGGGCTGATCGGGGTTCACTGACAAATCCAAGTCAAGACTCAGATAAGTCTTATAGTTCTTGATTTTGATTCTCTTGATAATCATAATCTATTCTTCACTCTTCGTTCTTCATTCTTGATTCATTACTTGATCTGAGAAATCGCCTCGGCGATAATCTTCTCAGTATCCTCGTCATTCATTTCTATCTTATCCACCTTGGCTGCATGATATTTGCGCAGGATTTCCTCGCTCATCCAGTCGAAGTCAATCTCATGCTTCTCGCATAGCGTCCTGATCAGGTCGAGGTCTTCCTTCCGGATGCCATAGTGCAAGAATTTTCCATCTAGTCCCTTTGCCATCGTTATTACACCTTATTATAATATGTAGCGTTTATGACTTATTTATATTCTTTCGGATAGAAGCTATCCCACTCCACGATGTCTGTAGTGTTTTCTATCTTCATCGGACAGTACTTCCAGTTGTTATTTCTCTCGATGATGATGCCACCCTTCAGATGCTTGTCCTTGTTCTCTTCGCTCGCCATATAGTCGATGAGGGCATTATGCTTTTCCACGGCATCCACATCACTTCCAGCACTCTTGGTATCGAAGAGAAAAATCTGACCATTCTTCATGCGAATCACGAAATCTACATAGAAGAGGGCTTTATGCCCCTCCTTGTTCTCGTAACTGATGGCATAATGCTGCCTGCCGGCATCACCATTTTTATACCACCAGTCAATATATTCCTTGTTGGATTCCAGGAAAGCTTCGAAACGCTCTTCAGGCTTAGAGGCATTCTTTAATTCTACAAATGGCAGAAGAGCATGATCTCGTACCTCATCCTTGATGTGATGACTTTCTTCCTTATAGAGTCGTTCCACTGGAACCTCCCAGTCATAAGTTTTATAATACTTTGCATTCTGCTGATTCTGTCGTTCCTCAAGAATCTTCTGATAACGATTCAATGCACGGTCTATCAAATCTGCAAATACCTCCTTGTTACCATGATAAAGAATCACCTTTACGGCATCCGTCTCGAAGAGTTCAAACAGGTCTTCCATCAGTTCCTTTAAGGCAAAAGCCAATGTCGTAACACTCACCTTCTCAAACTTCGAACCGATACACTTGGCACAGAAAGCATTGAATGAATTGTTCAATTCCTGCATCGTGCGGACATATCTTGCCTTTTTATCCACATGAGTCTCACCAGTCTCGCCCGTGATACTGACATCCTCTATCAAATCGATACCAATGCTTCTTACTTTAAAGGTAATCTTATCCTCACATGCCTTTCTGTTTTTGGCATAAATGCTCTCTGCAGCCTCAACATCTTCGGAATCTCCTTCATCCACATTGCCCTCCAAGTCATCTATCGTGAAAAGAGATAACTGGCGGTTCTTAACCAGAAGAATATCTTCAAAGACTTTTGCAAGTACCTTCTTGAAATCTGGTCCCAGTCGCTTACGTGCAATGGCAGGACGCTCACAATATTCAGAACGCAGCACCACATTGCATAGATTCTCTCGACGAACAGCATGAATATTCGACATATAGTCCATATCATCTTGCACAATCTTGATGATGTCTTTGCTGAGATTGGTATATACATAGCCCCAATTCAGTCGGTCGTCCTCATAGAAATGCTGCTCAGGCATACGAAGGATGCGTCCCACGGTCTGAGCAGTGAAAGTAAAACTCTCTATCTTTCGGAAGATGAGGAGCACAGCGGCACGAGGGCAGTCCCATCCCAAAGCGATGGCCTGCTTGAAGAGCAACACTTCGGTCAGATTATCCGGTTTCTCTATACCATCCAGATTCTCCTTTTCATTGCTGAGCCATATCGCCAACTTTCCATTGTCAACATTGATATTCTTGATGCTATCCAGATATTGCATCACCTCTTCCTTGATGCTTTCATCATCCTTATCCATCTTATCTTTATCATTAGGCAACTGAATAAGCAGCAGAGGATTGATATGAACACCTATCTTGCGATAAGCCTCAGCCAACTCTTCCCGTTTCTTCAACGCTAGGCTCACCAGATGCTGGTTCAAAGAGCCATTCGGATCCGTAAAGTTCAAGGCTGGATTCAATACCACGCCCTGTTTAATCATACCTTCACGAACAACAGCCTCTCTAGGTATCTTCACATCTAAATCGCCTTTTGTCTCAGGGGTTGCCGAAATACGAAGCTCAACTTTTGGATTGATGTTCTTCAACACCTTCTCTGTCTTGTTGGCGAGTTTGCTGGCAAACATGTGCTCTTCGTCGATGATAACGACGATAGGAATATTCTGTTCTTCCTGGGTTCTGCGAGTAAGATCATAGAGCGAAGCACTCTGCTCCGTATCACGTATCATCACGGCATTATCTTTATTGATACTCTCCCAGTTAACGAAAAGGATTTCTCCCGGATGGATGTAGCCTTCGGCAGAATGGTCGAGGTCGTCATAGATGACCGGATGCAGCTCCTGTCCTTCCGTAAAGAAGGATTTCATCTTAAAGTAGCTCTGTTCATGAAGCTTGTTGGGAGCAATCCAAATATATGCCAACTCTTTATAAGGTACATCCGTACGGTCTCTCAACTCTGCATTCAGTCGGAGCAACATTTCTGATGCCATCACCGTCTTACCGGCACCTGTTGGAGCCTTGAATACGAGTGTGTGGCGCATACCTGAATAGGTAAGCAGGTCAATGGTCTTATCTACCAATTCCTTGACTGCTTTCTGCTGATATTGTATCTGTTTCATTCGTCGCCTCCTTCCCTGTTATCTTTGATTTCACTTGCTGCCATCGTATATGTTTGATTTTGAAATAAATCCGATTCTTCGACTGTTCTCGCTTCTGAATCCGTTTCTTCTGCAACATCCTCCAAGAGTTGCGCTTGACGCTTCTTTGGCAAAACTCTGCGATAAGCATTCAATACGGCATCAGGCATGGCACAAAGCGAAACGTAATCTGCCACATCCTCAAACTCATCATCATAAGCATAGCCGTTTGGCGAGAAGACATAGACCATGAGTTTGCCGTTCTCCTTACTTTCGCCATTCTTGAATTCCTGCTTCATCAATTCTACCAAAGCTTGAATAGCCTCAGCGCGATAAATCACCAGCATTCGTTTAGTTCCATCATTGCTCTCGAAATAGCGAGCAATTTTGTTGTTGATGTTCTTGCCTGCAAATGACTTCTCGATATATGTATCGTTGTGGATGCAAAGCATATCTGTAGAGAGTGCCATCAAATTACGCAGATTTTTCGGACTCTTATCACGAGGCACAAACTTCGTTTTGTAATAGCGAAGGTTGTTACGGGTTAAGCCAGGAATCTTTTCTCCCTTAGGAGTTGTATAGCCCTGGATAACTCGACGGTTTCGCTCGTAAGTTACATTCTCACAAATTCCATTCTCGTTATTGGTAACCAAGATACATTGGCGATGTCCGCCATCTTCGGCGTTCAATAGCATTGTTGCATGAAGAGTTGTACCAGAACCAGCAAAGAAGTCGAGG
>ERZ506918.449-NODE-449-length-17596-cov-7.006727_pt1 | contig 17596 bp, 14 predicted proteins | sample MGYA00513975_ERZ506918 | MGnify/ENA metagenome assembly ERZ506918 | reverse complement strand
GCACCTTCTGCCACAACTGGCTGCTGGGCATCGGCCTGAAGGACGAGAACCTGCGCCTGCGGGACCACGATCCCGAGGAGCTGTGCTTCTATTCCAAGGCCACCACGGACTTTGAGTTCCTGTTCCCCTTCGGCTGGGGCGAGCTGTGGGGCGTGGCGGACCGCACCGACTATGACCTGACCCAGCATCAGAACACCTCCGGCAAGGACCTGACCTATTTTGACCCCGAGACCAACCAGCGGTACATCCCCTATGTGGTGGAGCCGTCTTTGGGCGTGGAGCGCAGCGTTCTGGCGGTGCTGTGCGACGCCTATGACGAGGAGGTGGTGGGCCAGGATAAAAACGGCAAGGACGACGTTCGCGTGGTGCTGCACCTGCACCCGGCTCTGGCCCCCTATAAGGCTGCCATCCTGCCCCTGAGCAAGAAGCTGTCCGAGCCCGCCATGGAGATCTACAACGATCTGTGCAAGGACTTTATGCTGGACTTCGACGAAACCGGCTCCATCGGCAAGCGCTATCGCCGGGAGGACGAGATCGGCACCCCCTTCTGCATTACCGTGGACTTTGATACCGTAGGCGACGGCGAAAACCCCGGCGACCGGTGCGTCACCGTCCGTGAGCGGGACACCATGGAGCAGGTGCGCATCCCCATCAGTGAGTTGAAGGCGTACCTCACCGAGAAACTGGCGTATTGATTATGCGGTGGGTTCCGGCGCACCTGCTCCATGATCCGCCGCGCGGCGGCGTGTAAGCATTTTGGCGCAGCCAAAATCTTACGTTGGGGCGGATTCATTCCGCGCCAACAAGAATCAGATCGGGGTCCCTGCGCAGCCCCGCTGCGTGGGGTGCAGGTGCGCATCCCCATCAGCGAGCTGAAGGCGTACCTCACCGAGAAACTGGCGTATTGATTATGAACTTGAAAAAACAACTGGCCGCAGGCGGCGCCCTGTTGGCTGTCACCGCTGCCGCCTGCCTGAAGCTGGCCCAATGGGCCGGCAGGCAGATCGAAAAGCGGCAGCGGAAAAAGTGATCTGCCGCACTCTCCGGTCGGCAGAGAAAAATAAGAACGGCGATCCCGCCGTTCTTATTTTTCATTTCCCGGGAGCGAAAAATTTTGCCCCGGGAGCAACAGGGGAATTGACATTTTCTCCCGTAGAGGTTATCATTATAGTGCACGGCACAAGCACAAAAAATAGTTTTTTGTATATACAACAAAACCAAGGAGGCAATCATATGATCTCTATGGAAATGCTCCAGGACGCCCGCCGGGTGCTCTCTCCCGTCATCAATCAGACTCCCGTGCTGCACGCTCCGGGCCTGGTGCCGGACTGCAGCTTCTATCTGAAGGCCGACTGCCTGCAAAAGACCGGCGCCTTCAAGCTGCGGGGCGCATACTATAAGATCGCCACCCTGTCCGACCAGGAGAAGCGCCGGGGCGTCATCGCCTGCTCCGCAGGCAACCATGCCCAGGGCGTGGGCTTTGCCTCCCGGGATATGCACATCCCCGCCACCATCTGCATCCCTGCCGCCGCCCCCATTTCCAAGATCCAGGCCACCCGCAGCTACGGGGCCAATGTGGTGCTGGTGGACGGCGTGTATGACGATGCCTATGCCGAGGCTGTGCGCCTGCGGGATGAGCAGGGGCTGACGTTTATTCATCCCTTTGACGACTATCGGGTCATGGCCGGACAGGGCACCATCGGCCTGGAGATTCTGGAGCAGCTGCCGGATGTGGACGTGATCTTGGTACCCATCGGCGGCGGCGGACTTATTTCGGGCCTGGCCTATGCCGTGAAGCATCTGAAGCCCTCCTGCCAGGTCATCGGCGTGCAGGCCGCCGGAGCCGCCAGCATGGTGGACTCCCTGGAGGCCGGACACATTCTGACCCTGCCCAGCGTCCACACCATCGCCGACGGCATCCAGGTCAAGACCCCCGGCGACCTGACCTTCGAGATGTGCCGCCGGTATGTGGACAAGGTGGTCACCGTCAGCGAGACGGAAATCGCCGGGGCCATTCTCTCTGTGCTGGAAAAGCAGAAGCTGGTGTCTGAGGGCGCCGGAGCCGTGGGTATCGCCGCAGCCATGTACGGCAAGGTAGACCTGCGGGGCAAGACCGTGTGCGCCCTGCTGTCCGGCGGCAACGTAGACGTGACCATGCTGGAGCGCATCATCACCCGGGGGCTGGCCAAGGCCGGGCGCACCGCCAACTTCGCCACCGTTCTGCCCGACCAGCCCAAAACCCTGGCCACCTTGTTGAACATCGTGTCCGATATGGGCGTCAATGTGCTGGAGGTAAACCACGAGCGGGGCAATCTGAAGGCTCCCGTGGGCTCCTGTGTGGTCCACCTGCTGGTGGAGACCCGGGACGCCGCCCATGTGCAGGAGATGTACGAGGCGCTGCGGGCCCAGGGTTACCCCATTATGGAGCGGTAAATCAAACGTATAAAAAACGGGACGCGGCGTCCCTGCTGATAAGACAGTAAAATTCAAATTTCCTGGAACAGGCATGATCTCGGTCATGCCTGTTCCGCTTTTAGCAGCTCATCCGTGGGAATGCAGCCCGCAAGGTCGTACCCGATAGCCTGTGCACAATGGCAGGCAGACGAAAAATGGGAAACAAACGGCAGACAGAGAAAAAGCAGCCACGAGTACGATAGCACGTCGGCTATATCGCTCATGGCTGCTTTTCACATTGCGGAGAATTTTTACGCTTCGGAAATCTCACACGGGGGTAGATAGCTCTGTTTCTCATCGCCGGCGATCTGCCAGAAGGGCATATCCTGTACAGCCGTCGCGGCAGCGTTTCCGGCCTTGACTATGCTCTGATGCTTGCCGATGGCCTTAATGTCCTGATACAGCTGCTCCGATACTTCTGGGTCAGCGGAGCTCTTGAACACAAAGTTGTCCGCCTCGTCCACCAGAATGAACCGGGTCAACTGGCGGAAATCCATCCTATCCGTCTACCGCCAACAAAGGCAACTGCAAAACCAAAGGGGCATGTGCCTTAATGACACATACCCCTTTTGTCAGCAACCCTTGTCCGGCAACTGCCATAGTATTTGTTTCGTGAAACCTGTTTTATGGACAGCTGCCCCTTGGCGTCCCGTTTTTTACATATTGCGGATTTCCTCCAGGAGGGCGTCCAGGCTCTCCCGGTCCAGGGGCTGGGGGTTTTCCTCGGATTCCGGGGTTTCCGGCTCCTCCGGTGCGGCAGACTCCGCCTCCGGGGCAGGGGCCTCCGCCTCTACAGGGGCAGACTCTGCCTCCGGGGCAGGGGTCTCCGGCTCCACAGGGGCAGGCTCCGACTCGGCGGGTGCCGGGTCCGGGGCTTCCGGCTGAGCAGGCTCCGGGGCCTCCGGGAGTTCCGAGGGCTCCGGCGGAATCTCCGGCTCCGGGGCTTCCGGTTGGGCGGACGCCGCAGGCGCAGGCTCCTGTGCGGATTCCTCCGGTTGGGCAGTCGGTTCGTGTTCAGGCTCCGGCTGGGTCTCCTGGAGCTCCGGCTGCTCCATCCGGGCCAGACGATCCAGGATACGGCGGCGGCTGCGGGAAATGCCAACGGACCGCCCGATAAAGAACAGCGCCACCAGCAAAACCACCAGCTGCAAAGCCAGGATGGCGTACAGCGGCACCCAGCGCCCCGTCAGCAGGGGCAGATCCACCGGTGCGCACAGCGCCGTCCACAGGGATCGGAAGGGACCGGGCTGCTGATCGTCAGGCTCCGGCGCGGGGGCCTCCGGCTCCGGTTCTCCGATCTGGGGCAGGGTCCCGGCAAAGCCAGGCATCCGCACCACATGGACCGTATAGTCCCGGGTGGTGCCGTCTTCAGCGGTGCAGGTAACGGTCAGCACATTGTCGCCCTGCTTCAAGGCGGCGTCCGGCTGGGTAACACCCAGGGCCTTGCTGTCCTTGGCGGTGGCGGCAAGGGAGAGCTTGGTGGTCTCATAGGGGACATACACGGCATATTCCGTGATATTGGGTGCAAAGGCCGGGGTCAGCTTCCCCTCGGAGGGAGTCAGATCCGCCAGATCCGCATCGCTGCTGAGGGTCGCCGTGGGGTCTGGCTGGCGGGTAACGGAAATGGTATAGCGGCGGGTAGCGCCGTTGGCGGCGGTGACGGTGAGGACCACCGTGTTGACGCCCACGGACAGCTGGTTGCCGCTGACGGATACATTGGCGCCGCCGTCCGCCGCACTGTAATCCAGAGGCAGGCGGGACACATCATAGGGCACGGTGACGCTGTATTCCGTTGTGCCGGCGGAAAAGGACGGCGACAGGGCGTAGCTCCCGCAGGAAAGGCCGGACAGATTGGCGTTGCCAGAAGGGGGCGGGGCCACGCTGGCCGACCAGGAGGCATCGTTGAGACTCTGGTCACTATTGCCGTCGCTGGTCATGATATCGGTGATGGTGGCGCTGACCTTGGTCCCGGCAGCCACGCCGGACTTCACCCGGAACGTGACGGCCAGAACGGCGGAGCTGCCGTTGATGGGGTTGTCGAGATTATCGTTATGGGCCAGCAGGTTGCCGCCGTTCATGTCCACGGACCAGCTGTCACCGATGAGTTGGCGGGTGCCGGTGAGGGTCAGGGCACTGCTGTCGTAGTGCAGCACAGCCGAGATGGCCTTGATATTGGAGCCGCTGACGGAAAAGGTGACGGTGACGCTGTCGCCGGCCCGGACGCTGCCGGAGCCGGAGAAGCTGGCCCCGGCGGCCTCCGCTGTCACCGGCAGCAGACACCACAGCAGCAGTGCTGCCAGAAAGCCCGCCAGGGCAGATGAGATATTCTTTCGCATGGCATGGTTCCTCATACTCAGTTGGGTTGTATGGTACCCCGGCCCAGCAGGTACGCCTGAAGCCGGACCATATCGGTGATGGTGACCTGACCGTCGCCGTTGAGGTCCGCCGCCTGAAGGGCCGCGCCGGTCAGGGGCGTCTTGCCCAGCAGGTGAGCCTGGAGCCGGACCATATCGGTAATGGTGACCCGGCCGTCGCCGCTGAGGTCGCCGGTGACCAAGGTGGTCAGGGTCTGGATGGTCTGGCCGTCCCTGGCATAGGTGACGGTCATGCCGGTGCCCACCAGGCTGTCGCCCTGAACCGGCAGAGTAATGTAATCGCTGGGGGACAGGTTTGCCAGCAGCTGGCGGGCAGTGGTGCCCATGGGGATGGCCCGCAGATAGCTGTCGGCGATGCGGTAGGCCCCGGTGGTGATCTCCTTGGGGACGGACTCCACGGCCTTGGCCGCATACTGAGCGGTAAAGGTCACGTTGCCGGAGATGGTCATGCCGTTGGTGTAGCCCTGCCAGCCGGTGAAGGTATAGGTATACTGGCTGTCGGCGGGACGGGTGGGCGTTCCGGCGGGACGGGGAATGGTCTGTCCCGCGGTGAGCTTCCCCTGGGCGTACACGGAACCGTCGTAGTTCACAAACTGATAGGTATACTGCCCCTGATAGTGGGCGTAAAGGGTAATGTTGCTGGCGCCGGTGGTGCTGTTGGCGGTGATCTGCTGGCCGCCGTCGGGCTGGGTGAACCAGCCCACAAAGGCGCAGCCGTCCTTCACCGCCGTGGGCAGATTGCCGTACTTCTGACCGGCGGATACCAGGCGGGTGCTCTCGGAGCAGGTGCCGCCGCAGGGGTCGAAGGACACCACATAGGAGCCGTCGGTAACGTAGAACTTGGACTCCAGGCGGTAGTTGTCCCCGGCGGTATTCTCCGCCGCGATGACCAGGGTATAGCCGCCCACACCCAGCCGGGAGAAGGCCACGGCGTCGTCCAGCCGGGACAGGTCATAGCTCTTGGCGTTGGGAGTGGCTGTGGCGGGGGAAATGGCATTGGAGCCGTTGGATCTCTGGATAGACACCGTCACCCGGCGGATGTCATAGGCGTTGCGCAGGGTGCCCCGGAAGGGAAAGCCCGTCTGCCCCACCGTCAGGGTGGAGTTTACCGTGGGATAGGACGCGCCGTCCAGAGTCCAGCCCGCCCCGGCCAGGGCCAGCTGCCACTGCATGGCCGTATCCGCCAGGATCAGGCGGCCGCCTGCGGCGTTGGAGGAAACGGACAGATAGCTGCCCGTGCCCCGGTTTTGCAGGGAGAAGCCGCTGTTGTATACGGCGGCCTTCCACAGCTGACCGTTATCCGTGGAGGCTTTGGCCAGAGTAACGCCGTTTTTCCCGGCGGTCAGCCGCAGGCCGTTTTCCTGGCAGGTGATGGTATAGTACCCGCTGGCATGATAATCCAGGCGGAACTGCTGGTTTTTGCCGCTGCCCACGGCGTTCAAGGTCAGGCCCGAGGAGCCAGGGGTGGCGGTCAGGTTACTGTTGGCAGAGGAGCGCAGCTGATACACGCCCTCCCCCACCGTGGCATCCTTGAAGCCGTAATCCGCCAGCATGACCTGGGCCTTGGCGGGCTCGTTGATCCGCAGGCGGGCGTATACGCCCAGCTGCACATCGCCGGAGTTGCCATCGTAATACTTCAGCACCTTGCCGGTGACGCCGTACTTGTCGGCGGTGGGGCCGGTCATAACGCCGTAGGAGTCTGACTGAGGCTCCCGCACGGCGCCGCTTTCGTTGTAAATGGCCTCGATGAGCTGGGCCTCAGGCTGATTGGCAAAGCCGCCCAGAGCGTCGAAGGCCCGCATAATGACGCCGGTGGCGCCGCCCCGTCCATCGCTGCTGGAAAAGCCCGAGGAGCCGCCCACGCCGTGCTGCACGGCACGGGACCAGAACACGTTGCGCAGTGCGATGCTGTAGTTATCCATGTCAAAGCCGGGAACAGCGGACTCAATGGACCGGACGATGGGGTCATAGTAGCTGCGGCGGACATAGTTCCGCTGCACCCGCAGGAAGCCGTCGCTGTCCTCGTTGGCCAGGGCCCGCCAGGTGGCGTCGAAATTGGAGCCGTAGCCCCCGTCGGCGTCATAGGCGGCAGAGAGCCGGTTGCCGATGGAGCGGTAGTATGTATCCGAGGAGGACTGGCACCACCGGAAAAAGGCCCGGGGAATGTCGCTGCGGCTGGAGAACTGATACGCACCGTAGGACTTGCCGCCGGCGTCGCCGGAGCCGGAGGAAATGACCCCCGGACCGCTGGCTTCAAAGCGCTGGCTCAGTGTGCCCAGCAGCTGCTCCTCCTGGTCATCGGCGGCGGTGGCCGATGTGAACACCGGCAGGATCACCGGAATGGCCGCCACCAGCAGCGCCAGGCAAAGCAAAATACTTGTCCCTCTACGCATGGTTTTCATCGTATCACCCCGTTGCAAAGCATGTAATCGAAAAACACAATACTGTGTCGTATTCAGGAATAGTATAGCACCTTTTTTCAGGGGTGTCCACCGAAAACGGTCGATTTTCCCAACTAATTAGCATATGAAGCGCGCGAAGTTCTTGGAGTATAAAAAAGCGGAAAATCCGTCTCATAAACGTTATCCCGATCGCCCCTTTCTCCGGCTTTCTCCTGCCCGGCCGTTATTTTTGTTAATAATCCATTGCATTGTCCGCTAATATGCCGTATAATGCCCCTATCTAACGAAACAGGAGGGCTTTGCCATGCGCCCTGATGGAACCCGCGTAAAGGACCTGCCGCCGCTGGTGGCGGCCATTCCCTATATCATGCCCAAGCGCTACGACGCCTGGAACTCCGTCACCGAGAACATCGATGAGGAGATCATCAAGGACTTCATCCGCACCCACCGCCGGGCTGGGGTGCGGCTGAACCATATGAGCGTCATCATCTCCGCCTATTACAAGGCGGTGCTGCGCAATCCCAAGCTGAACTACTTCGTCATGAACGGCCGCATTTACCGCCGCAACCACTTCTGCGTGTCCTTCGTGATCCTGAAAAAACAGGCCAACGGGGTAGTCAACGAGACCACGCTGAAGGTGTATCTGGACGAGAACGACACAGTGTTTACCGTGAATCAGAAAATCGCCGACGCAATTGCCGCCAATCGGGCGGAGCACCAGTCCAACAGCACCGACAAGTTCGCCAAGTTCATGTTCTCCGTGCCGGGTCTGCCGAAATTCGTCGTGTGGCTGGCCTATCATCTGGACCGCCACGGTCTGCTGCCCCGGAAGATCATCGAGCTGTCCCCCTTCCACACCAGCATGTTCATCACGAATCTGGCCTCCATCAAGACCAGCTATATCCACCACCATTGTTATGAATTCGGCACCACCAGCGTGTTTGTGTGCATGGGCAAGCCCGTGCCAAACTATATATCCGGCGACCTGACCCGAAAGATGATGCCCATCGGCGTGGTCATGGACGAGCGTATCTGCACCGGGTACGAATATGCCGCCTTCTGCAACGATTTCCGCCGTTATATGCGTCTGCCGCAGATGCTGGAATACCCCTTCTGCCAGGAGGAGCCGGAAAAGAAGCCCGCCGCCGAGACCGCCGCTGTATAACTGAAAATGCTCTGCCCATGGGGCAGAGCATTTTTAGTTATTCTCCTATGGGATCGTCATCGGAGTCGTCGCGGACCGGCGCACCGCCGCTGGCAGGCAGGGGCGCGATCAGGGTCCGGTACAGCCGCCGGAAGAAGGCCAGGGTCACAAGCAGGGACGCGATCTCCGCCAAGGGATAGCTCCACCACACCAGGTCGTCGTTGCCGATGCTCTGGCCGTACCGGGCCAGGACATAGGCAATGGGCACCAGGAACACCAGCTGCCGGATGATGGAGGTGGTCATGGAGTACACCGCTTTGCCCAGGGCCTGGAAGGAGCTGCCCAGGGCGATGCAGGCGCCGGCCATGCAAAAGCTCAGGGAGATGATCCGCAGGGCGGGGACGCCCACCTGCAGCATGGTGTCCGTGGCGTCGAAAATTTTCAGCAGGCTCCCGGGAACGGACCAGAACACCGCCATGCCCACCAGCATGATGCAGGAGGCATAGATGGCGCTGCGCTTGATGGTCTCCACCATCCGCAGCCGGTTCTGGGCCCCGTAGTTATACGCCACGATGGGCACCACGCCGTTGTTCAGGCCGAACACCGGCATAAAGATGAAGCTGTTGAGCTTGAAGTAAATGCCGAAGGCCGTGGCTGCCGTCTCCTTGGCGGAGTGATAGGCAATGAGGATCTTGTTCATGCAGAAGGTCATCACCGAGCCGATAGCCACCATGATGACGCTGGGCAGGCCGATGGCATAGATATTCCCCACCAGCCGCCAATTGGGCCGGAAGCCCCGGAACTGCAAATGGATCTCCTTGTTCTTCTTCAGGTTGAAGATCAGTGCCAGAATACAGCCGCAGAACTGTCCGATGACCGTGGCCACCGCCGCGCCGGTAACGCCCATGTCGAACACGAAGATGAAGATGGGGTCCAGCACAATGTTCACGATAGCGCCCAGTCCCTGGGTATACATGGACAGGATGGACCGGCCGGTGCCCTGTAAAAGCCGCTCAAACATGATCTCGCCGAACAGCCCCAGGGAGCCGCAGCAGCAGATCAGCAGATAGTCAATGCCGTTGTCGATGATGTAGTCGATTTGGGTCTGGGACCGGAAGAAGGGCCCCGCAAACAGCAGCGCCAGCACGGCGCTGATGACAAAGCCCACCACCGCCAGGAATACGCCGTTGATGGCCACGGCGTTGGCCCGCTGCTGGTCCTTGGCCCCCAGAGCCCGGCCCATCAGGGCGTTGACGCCCACGGCGGTGCCGGTGGCCAGGCCGATCATCAGGTTCTGGGCCGGAAACGCCAGGGACACGGCGGTCAGCGCCTGCTCGCACACCCGGGACACGAACACGCTGTCCACAATGTTGTATAGGGCCTGCACCAGCATAGACGCGATGATGGGCAGGGACATGTTGATGATGAGCTTGGAAATGGGCATGGTGCCCAATTTGTTCTCTTTTTCCATGGGACTGCTTTCCCCTCCTTACGAATCTGTTCACAAGAGAGTATTGTATCATAGCGCCGCGCAAAAGAAAACCCTCCGAAAGCTACATTTTCCGCAGCTTATCGGAGGATTTTTTATTGATTTCGGAAACTTATTTCGCGCTTCGAGACAATCCGCTCACTGCGTCACCAGATAGCTGCCGCTCTCGGGCGCATAGCCGGCCATAGTCACCACGCGCGTGGCCCGGTCATAGCCGGTGGGCAGCGCCGATGCGTCCGCATCGGGCATGACATACACCCGGTCGAAGCAGGACGCCAGCAGCTCCGCCGTGACGCCGTTGTCCGCCGACGGAGTCTCCCGCAGCACCACGGACAGCACCGTGCCCTCCGGCAGCTGCTTTTCCAAAGCCTGGGCAAAGTCCTTCAGCACCACCGTCCTGTCGGCAGGCAGCTCCAGAGCCGACTGATCGCCGCTGATGGGATACAGGAACCAATCCAGCAGAATCTCGTCAAAGCCCATCTGGGCGCACTCCTTGGCCAGGTCCGTGATATACCGCAGGGTCCCCGGCTTGGAGGGGTCCAGCCACCGGCGGCCGGAGCCGTCCCGGTACAGGGTCCCGTCGGCAGCACACAGGGCCGCCTGCTCCTGCTGAGCGTCGGCAAAGGCGTTGTCGCAGAAGCACGCCAGCCGCGCCACGGTATAGCAGTTGCTGTCCAGTATGGTCTGGAGGTTCCGGCTGGTGGACAGTCCGCCGGTGAGAATGCCTTCCGGCAAGGCCACCGCCGTGTGATACGCCACGGACCCGTCATACATCTTCACGTTGACGGCCACAGCCTCCCGGTCCGTCAGCAGATAGCCGGGGTCGCTGCCCAGGCAGCCGTATGGCAGCTCCCAGGCGTGGATGGCCTCCACCTTCTGCCGCTGGGGCTCCTCCCGGGTGATGTCCACATCATCCGGCACAGGCGTGGAGTCCGGCTGGGGCTTCTTCGGCTCCTTCCGGGACCAGGGCAGCTCCAGATGGGCCTTGCCCTCGTCATCATACACCACATACTCCTGGGTCAGCAGATAGGCCACCGCCGCCAGCAGGATCAGCACCAGCACAACGACCAGCGCCACCTTGCCCCGGGTATTCCGCCCCCGGTAGCGATGATATCCTTTTGTGGTCATGGCGCGCACCTCCGTTCATGCAAATGCTTCAGGGCTGGATGCTGTCCAGCTGACCCACCCGGCGGGCATGGCGGCCGCCCTCAAACTCGGTGTTCAGAAACACCTCCACAATACGCTTGGCCAGGTTGGGGCCGGTGATGCCCGCACCCAGGGCCAGCACGTTGGCATCGTTGTGACGGCGGGTCATCTCGGCAGACAGGGAATCGGTGCAGTGGGCGCAGCGGATACCCTTGACCTTGTTGGCGGCAATGGAGATGCCAATGCCGGTAGTACAGATGACGATACCCTTCTCGCATGCGCCGGAGGCCACCAGCCGGGCCACCTTTTCGCCATAAATGGGATAGTCCACGCTTTCGGTGGAGAAGCAGCCCACATCCTCAAAGTCGATGTCGTGCTCCTCCAGCCAGATGAGAATGTCCTGCTTCAGCAGATAGCCGCCGTGATCGCAGCCAATGGCAATTTTCATGATGCTATGCTCCTCTCGGGTGGTTCACAGGGCCTGAAACCGCGGCTTGCCCTGTTCAAATGTGGTAAAATAGCGGAAGCCGCATTCCCGCAGCAGCTCCTGGCGCTGCCGGATGAAGCAGCCCACGTCCCCGGGCCGGTGGGCGTCACTGCCCAAGGTGACGATCTCGCCCCCCAGGCGGCGGTACAGCCGCAGGATCTCCGGCCCCGGCAGGGGCTCGTTTCCCCGGTTGGTATTGCACTCGATGCCCACCCCCTTGGGGATCACAGTACGGAGGATCTCCTCCACCCGATCCATATGGCGGCGGAACGTCATATGCTCCCCGTGGTGCTCGTTGATATACCGCAGCGGCAGGGTCAGGTGACCCAGCACCTGAAACTGTCCCCACCGGGCCAGCTCCAGAACGCTGTCCAGATAGCTGTCGATGACACTATCATAATACGCTTCGTCACCTTTTTCAATATAGTACAGGTCCATGTTGCCAAACTTTTTTCCGCCCAGATGCACGGACCCGATGACAAAATCCACCGGTGCACCGTCCATCATATGGACGGCCCGGTCAAAGCCGTACTGAGCGTCGCCCAACTCCGCCCCCAGCCGCAGGGTGATCCGGTCCCCCCACAGGGCCTGGGCCTCCCGGAACTGGCGCCGGGCCTCGTCCCAGTCAAAATCCCACCGGGGACGGAAATCATCCCAGTACAGGGTGTCCACATGGTCGGTGATACACAGCTCATTAAGACCCTGCCGGACGGCGGCCTCCGCCGCCTGGGCCATGGTCTGGTGTCCGTCCGGGGAACAGGTGGAATGTACGTGATAATCGGCAAGGTACATGGCTTACTTCTTCTTTCCGAAAAAGCTGCGGTGCTTTTCGTAATTGCCCTCGCCCAGAGTCTCGCTGAACCTCTTCAGGGCTTCCTTCTGCTCCCGGTTCAGGTCCCGGGGCGTCTCAATGGTAACGGTGACATACTGGTCGCCCCGGCCCCGGCCGTTAAGCACCGGGATGCCCTTGCCCCGCAGCCGGAACACAGTGCCGGTCTGGGTGCCCTCGGGGATGGTATACTTCACCCGCCCGTCGATGGTGGGGATCTCCAGCTCCGCGCCCAGCACCGCCTGGGTGAAGGTGATGGGTGCCTCGCAGAACACGGACGTTCCCTCCCGCCGGAAGATCTCGTGGGGCCGCACCATCACGGTGATCAGCAGGTCGCCGCTGGGGCCGCCGTTGGACCCGGCATGGCCCTGGCCCCGCAGGGAGATGGTCTGCCCGTTGTCGATACCGGCGGGGATGGTCACCTGGATGGTCCGGCGCTTGCGGATGCGTCCGCTGCCCCGGCAATCAGGACAGGGCTGGTGGATGATCTTGCCGGTGCCCCGGCACTTCTGGCAGGGTCCCTGGCTCTGCATGACGCCGAAGGGCGTCCGCTGGGCCTGGGTCACGGTGCCGGTGCCGTGGCAATCGGGGCACACCTCCGGCGTGGTGCCGTGGGCGCAGCCATTGCCCTTACAGGTGGGGCAGGGCTCGCTGCGGTCCACCGTCACGGATTTTTCGCAGCCGAAGGCCGCCTCCGTGAAGTCTACGGAGACGCTGGCCCGGATGCTCTCGCCCCGGCGGGGGCCGTTGCGCCGCTGCTGGCCGCCGCCGAAGCCGCCGCCAAAGAAGCTGCCGAAAATATCGCCCAGGTCGCCGAAGTCGAAGCCCCCTGCGCCGTATGCGCCGCCCTGGCCCGCGCCATAGTTGGGGTCCACCCCGGCAAAGCCGAACTGGTCGTATTTCTGGCGCTTTTCGGGGTTGGACAGCACCTCGTTGGCCTCGTTGATCTCCTTGAACTTCTCCTCGGCCGCCTTGTCGCCGGGGTTCATGTCCGGGTGATACTTCCGGGCCAGCTTTTTGTATGCTTTTTTGATCTCGTCCTCGCTGGCGCCCTTTTCCACGCCCAGGACCTCATAATAATCGCGTTTGTCTGCCATAAAGGCCCGCTCCCTTCTCTGGGTCTTTTATCCCGGAACACCACAGGAAGGGACAGGAAGCCCTGTCCCTTTCCGGTGGTACATTTTCACTTACTTATTCTTGTCGTCGTCATCCACGACCTTGTAGTCGGCGTCGTAATACTGGCCGCCCTGGTCGCCGGTGGGACCGCCCTGGGCGCCGGCCTGACCGGCATCACCCTGGGGCGCCTGCTGCTGATACAGCTTCTCGCTCATCTTGTAGAACAGCTGGGTCAGTTCCTCGGTGGCAGCCTTGATGGCGTCGGTGTCCTCGCCCTTCAGAGTCTCCTTCAGCTTGTCGATACCGGCCTGGATGGGGGCCTTCTCGCTCTCAGGCAGCTTGTCGCCCACCTCGCTGAGGGTCTTTTCGGACTGATAGACCATCTGGTCGGCCTGGTTGCGGACCTCTACCTTCTCCTTGACCTTGGCGTCCTCGGCGGCATACTGCTCGGCCTCCTTCACGGCCTTCTCAATGTCGTCCTTGCTCATGTTGGAGGAGGAGGTGATGGTGATGTGCTGCTCGGTGCCGGTGCCCAGGTCCTTGGCGGACACGTTGACGATGCCGTTGGCGTCGATGTCGAAGGTCACCTCGATCTGGGGCACGCCGCGGCGGGCCGGAGCGATGCCGTCCAGGTGGAAGCGTCCCAGGCTCTTATTGGCGGCAGCCATCTCGCGCTCACCCTGGAGCACGTTGACCTCCACGGAGGTCTGGTTATCGGCGGCAGTAGAGAAGATCTGGCTCTTCTTCACAGGGATGGTGGTGTTGCGCTCGATCAGGCGGGTGCACACGCCGCCCATGGTCTCGATGCCCAGAGACAGCGGGGTCACGTCCAGCAGCAGCAGACCCTTTACATCGCCGGTCAGCACGCCGGCCTGCAGGGCCGCGCCCATGGCCACGCACTCATCGGGGTTGATGCCCTTGAAGGGCTCGCTGCCGGTGAAGTTCTTCACGGCCTCCACCACGGCGGGGATACGGCTGGAGCCGCCCACCATCAGCACCTTGGCGAGGTCGGAGGGCTTCAGGCCGGCGTCGGACATGGCCTGACGCACGGGGCCCATGGTGGCGTCCACCAGATGGCCGGTGAGCTCGTTGAACTTGGCACGGGTCAGGGTCACGTCCAGGTGCTTGGGGCCGGTGGCGTCGGCGGTGATATAGGGCAGGTTGATGTTGCTGGTGGTAACGCCGGACAGCTCGATCTTGGCCTTCTCGGCGGCCTCCTTCAGGCGCTGCATGGCCACCTTGTCGCCGGACAGGTCGATGCCCTCGGTGCGCTTGAACTCGCTGACCAGATACTTCATGATGCACTGGTCAAAATCATCGCCGCCCAGGCGGTTGTTGCCGGCGGTGGCCAGAACCTCGATCACGCCGTCGTCGATCTCCAGAATGGACACATCGAAGGTGCCGCCGCCCAGATCGTACACCATGATCTTCTGGGCCTGCTCCTTGTCCACGCCATAGGCCAGGGCCGCGGCAGTGGGCTCGTTGATGATACGCTTCACATCCAGACCCGCAATCTTGCCGGCGTCCTTGGTGGCCTGACGCTGAGCATCGGTAAAGTAGGCGGGCACGGTGATAACGGCCTCGGTGACGGGGCTGCCCAGATAGGCCTCGGCGTCGCTCTTGAGCTTCTGCAGGATCATGGCGCTGATCTCCTGGGGCGTGTAGGACTTCCCGTCGATGCTCACCCGGTGATCGGAGCCCATCTCGCGCTTGATGGAGGAGATGGTGCGGTCGGGGTTGGTGATGGCCTGGCGCTTGGCCACCTGGCCAACCATGCGCTCGCCGGTCTTGGAAAATGCCACCACGGACGGGGTGGTGCGGTTGCCCTCTGCGTTGGGGATAACAACTGCCTCGCCGCCCTCCATGACGGCTACGCAGGAATTGGTGGTGCCAAGGTCGATACCGATAACTTTAGACATAATGATTGCCTCCTGAAATGTTTATCTCAAATTTATTTATTGACTGATTTAATAGGGACGGTCGGGCATGATGATCGCCGCGATGATATACGCCAGCAGACCGCTGCCGCCCAGCAGGCTGAACACCACCCAGCCCAGGCGTACCAGCGTGGAGTCGATGTTGAAATACTCCGCGATGCCGCCGCATACACCGGCGATCTTCTTGTCTGTGCTGCTCTTGTACAGCTTCTTGCCTTCCATGTTCGTTACCTCCCACTCAGTTGGCTACCTTCACCATGGCGAAGCGAAGTATTTTGTCGCCCAGTGTGTAGCCCTTTTGGAATACCTCTACCACGGTGTTCTCCGCCGCGGTCTCGTCCTCGGTGTGCATCACCGCGTTGTGCTTTTCCGGATCGAACTTCTCACCCAGGGCGGGTATCTCCGCAACGTTCAGTTTGGTCAAGACCTCCTCGAACTGCTTGCAGATCAGCTCCATGCCCTGCCGGTGTGCGTCGCCCTCCTCAAATTGGCTCACGCCCCGTTCCAGGTTGTCCAGCACCGCCAGAAACGGCTTGATGGTGTCGATCTTCGCGTTGGCGTAGGTGCCTTCCTTTTCCTTGGCGGTGCGCTTGCGGTAGTTATCGTATTCGGCGGCGAGCCGCAGATACTGGTCATGCTCCTCGGCAAGCTGCTTGGCAAGGCCCTCCATCTTCTCCATCTGCTCGCGCGTGACGGTGAAGGTCTCGGCCTTCGCTTCCTCCTTCTTATCCTCGGGGGGAAGCTCCTTTTCCTCGGCAGCCGCGGCCTGCGGCTCCTTTTCGGGGGTCTCGGGCTGTGCGTTCTGCTTATCCTTCTTCGGCATTTCTTACTCCTTCTCTTCCTTGGGCGGAAGCTCGCTTTTTCCGAACATCCGCGTCAGACTGTCTGCAAAGTAGCTCAACCGTGCGGTCACGGTGGCGTAATCCATTCTTGTGGGGCCGACCACACCAACCAGTCCGCGCATCCCGCCGCCGATGTCATAGCTGGCGACGACGACGCTCGTGTCGCGCAGTGCCTCGTTGACGTTTTCCGGCCCGATAAGGATCTTCAGCGGGGTGTCGTCCTCGGGGACCGGGAGATTTTCCTTGTTGTCCACAAAGAACGTCATCAGGTCGTGCGCTTTATCGAGGTCGCGGTACTCGGGCATCTTCAGAATCTGGCTCGCGCCGGTTGTGAACACGTCCTTTTTGGCGGCCTCCTCCAGAATTTCGGCGGCATAGCCGACCGTCGCGGAGAGCACCAGAAACAGCTCCGGCGCGATCTGATCGGAAAGCCCCATGAGCTTCGCGCTCATCTCCTCGCGGGACTGCTTGGTGAAGTGCGTGTTGAGCAGAGCGCTCAGATCGGTGAGCCGCGCGCGGTCGAACGCGAGCGGCGAGCGCTGCAGCTGGGACTTCACGCGGCTGTCGTCCGTCATCACGACGGTGATGAAGCTCGTGTCGTCCACGCCCAGCAGCTCGAAGCGCTTGACGGTCACGCCGCTTTTGCCCTCGGCGACCGCGTAGGCGGGATAATCGACGATGGAGGATGCCATCTGCCCGGCCTGCGAGATCATGCTGCCCGCGGCGGACATTTTGTCCTGCAGCGTCTCGTTGATCTCCTCCGCTTCCGCCTCGGAGACCTCGCGCCGCTCCATCAGCTCGTTGACATACAGCCGGTAGCCCTTGGGGGACGGCACGCGGCCGGCGGAGGTGTGCGGCTGCTCGAGGTAGCCCAAATCGGACAGCTCGGCAAGCTCATTGCGCACGGTGGCGGAGGAAACGCTCCCGCCCATCTCCTGCGCGATGGCCTTCGAGCCGACCGGCTCGGCGGAGGCAATGTAATCCTCGATCACACGCTTGAGTATCTGCTTTTTGCGTGCGCTCAGCTCCATGCCTCCGACCCTCTCTCATAGATTTAGCACTCATCATCCACGAGTGCTAAACGCAGTGTACCACCGGCGGGAACCGTTGTCAATAGCCGGGGTTTTAATTATTTGTGAACAACGGAAAAAAGGGCGTCCCGCCGCCGCGGGACGCCCTTTATATAATGTGTTATGACTGCGTCGGAGGTACGCCATCTGTCCTGGCAGGCTTGCCGGAACGGATGTAATCCTGCACCAGCACATAGACCACCGAGCATATCGGCACGCCCAGGAGCATCCCCGCAATGCCGAAAGCACCGCCGCCGATGGTCACCGCCGCCAGGACCCACAGCCCCGGCAGACCCACGGACTTG
>ERZ506918.440-NODE-440-length-17759-cov-5.164539_pt1 | contig 17759 bp, 16 predicted proteins | sample MGYA00513975_ERZ506918 | MGnify/ENA metagenome assembly ERZ506918 | reverse complement strand
ATGTCCAATATGTCCGTTTCAAAGGTGTGGATCGTGCAGGGGAAATCATCAATGAACACAAGTTCGGGAATAACCTTTGCCATGACCTCATTAAAATAGACGCATTCGTCGAAACGAGTGTGTCGCAAAAACGCCCGATTCCGATTAGTGTTCTCCGGGAAGAAACCGTTGCGAATTACCCATACTGGGCAACGCGGGAACTTCTGATGAATGCGATCATGCACCGGGATTATGAAACGAATGCCCCGATACAATTCTATGAATACGATGATCGTATTGAAATACAAAATCCCGGCGGTTTATATGGAAAAGTCAGTCCGGAGAATTTTCCGAATGTAAGCGATTACCGCAATCCGTTCATTGCCGAAGCGATGAAAATTCTCGGTTATGTCAATCGTTTCAGCCGAGGTGTTTATAGGGTTCAAAAAGAGCTGACGGAAAACGGCAATGAAAAAGCCGAATTCGACTTTTCATTTGTCACGGCATTTCGGGTAATTGAAAAAGCATCGAAACGATATTACGATGCAGGCTTCGGTGCTGAGAGAAACCCACAAGAAACCCACAAGAAACCCACAAGAAACCCACAAGAAACACCCCAAAATATTCGGGAAAGGATCATCTACGAAATCCAAAAGAATCCGGCAATCTCCGGCAGGGAATTGGAAGCGTTATTAGGACGTACCTCGAATAGCATTAAGCATTATCTACTGCAAATGAACAAAGAGGGGATTATCAGTCATGAAGGGCCGACAAAAGGCGGCAGATGGGTTGTCTTAAAAAAGTAGTACAATACTATGGGCCAGCAGGAATACGAGGCTTTCAAAGCGAAGTTGCGGGAATGGATGAACACCCACCCCGACGAATACGCCGCATTCGAAGAGGCGATGAACGCCCGTGACTATGCAGGGTGCCAGTCGGTCATATTCCAAGCCATGTCCCTTATCCCCCGGTACCGGCGCCTCATGTCCGACAAAGCCAATGAAGGACTGTTCGAGCATGTCGATGAGATCGAACAGGCGGCCCGACAACACGACCTTGCCGGCAAGATCATCCGGGAGTGCGAACAGCCCGGCAAGGATTCCACGCTCCCGGCGATGCTTTGCTGGCTCTACTTCGGCAAGAGTTTCGAACGGATGGTAGAGCGTTGCGAAGAGCTGCGGCACTCGCCCGATCTGGGATTCTTGCAGAAGATGACCATGAGCGCCACGATCAGACTGCTGATCTCCCGCTCCATCAAATTAGAACTGCGCACCAAGCAGGACTGGGATGCCCACCGCGAAGCGATGCGGCTGGCCGAAAGCGACCGGGTGCTGGAATGGGCCGCGGGCACTCTTCCGGCCGAAGATGCGGGTGAAAAGAGGAAACCCGGCCGGCCGAGTACGACCAAATCATTGGTGGACATGTTTTCACCGGCTGTCACGCATCCCGACGTGTTGCGGCAAAAGATCGGCGAATACATCACGAAGAGACACACCCAGACCGACATCGCACGTCTGAAGATCGCACTCGATGAATTGCGCTATCTGGTAGTTCCCATCAACATCAAACCGTTCCGCGATGCCCTGCAAGCAGAATACGGCTCAGACATCCGCATCGTCCACGAGCGGGGCATACAGGAAGCATACAGCCGCCTGACGGAACCGTTGCTTATCGGATCGGCCGTCAGCAGTCGGGGCGGCGAAGCCCTTATCATCCGGGAAATAAAAGATTTTCTATCGCAATAAGGCTCGTTAAATTCGCCTTAACACACCGCGAATTAAACGCTTAAATATCGCTCAATCATAACATTATATTTGCGCCGTCGCTCGGATTTCCGGGCGGCGGCGTTGCTTTCCCGTCCGCCGGAAGGCTGCGCCTCACAACGGGCGGAAAGCAATGTATGAAAGATTTATTATCCATCCTCCGGGATGCTCCGGGCAGCATCCGGCTGGAGGTAAGCGGCGAGGATCTGTTGGCTTTCTCCAAAAGCCTTATCGACCGCGCCAAAGAAGAGCTGGCTGCACAAGTCGCCGAAGCCCGCAAGGAACGTTACCTGACCAAAGAACAGGTCAAAGAGCTATGCGGCGTTTGCGATGCGACGCTCTGGCATTGGAACCGCAAAGGATATCTGAAAGCCGTTAAGGTCGGGAACAAGGTTCGCTACCGCACCTCGGACATTCAACGGATTCTCGGCGAACAAGATGGCAAATAAGGTGTCAGACAGCGTTGCAGTCCCCGGCAAGCAGTCCCGGAACGAGCGTATCGAGGAGTTCCTGCGGGAGCATTACGCCTTTCGCTACAACACGGTCAAAAGCCGTGCGGAGTTCCGCAGCAGCGACGGCGAGTTCCTCCCCGTGACCAAATACCGGCTTAACTCCTTCCGGCGGGAGCTCGACCGCACCATCGGCATCTCCACCTCGGCGGAGAACCTGCGCAGCATGCTCGAAAGCGACTTTTCCGAGCGTGTGAATCCCGTGCAGGCGTATTTTCATAAACTGCCGCCGGCAACGGGAACGCAGGCCATCGACGAACTGACCGCGACCGTCACTGTGCGCAACGCCCGGCATTGGTCGGAGTACCTGACCAAATGGCTCGTCGGCGTGGTCGCCAATGCGATGAACGACCTCGGATGTCAGAACCATGTCTGCCTGGTATTGACCGGCGAGCAGGGAAAGTTCAAGACCACATGGCTCGACAACCTCTGTCCCCGCTCACTCGCCAGTTATCTTTTCACGGGAAAGATCGACCCGCAGAACAAGGACATGCTGACGCTGGTCGCCGAATACCTCTTCATCAACATCGACGACCAGCTGAAGACGCTCAACAAACGGGATGAAAACGAGTTGAAGAACCTCATCACAGCTCCTTCGGTCAAATACCGGCGGCCCTACGACGTCTACATCGAAGAGTATCCCCACTTGGCGAGCTTCATGGCCTCGGTGAACGGGAACGACTTTCTGACCGATCCGACCGGCTCGCGGCGCTTCCTGCCCTTCGAGGTGTTATCCATCGACATCGACCGGGCGATATGGGTCAATATGGATCGGGTATATGCCGAAGCCCGAACACTCCTGAACGACGGATTCCGCTATTGGTTCGACGAAGCCGAAATCGAAGAACTGCACCGGGGAAACGCCGCATTTCATGTCCAGACCATCGAATACGAAATGCTGCTGAAAGGGTTCGAGAAGCCTCCGGAACATGCCGTCGCAGATTGCTTTATGACCACCGTGGAGATTCTGAACTACCTGCGCAGCTATTCGTCGCTGAACCTCTCCGAGAAACGTATGGGCGAAGCCTTGCGCAAGGCCGGGTTCGAACGACGCTCGAAACGTGTCAACGGAAATCCCGTCTACGGCTGGGTCATCGAGAAGATCACACCCAATCCTTTCGTCTCTTACGGATTGTAGTTACTACGCTACTACACACAGCTGCAAAACATTGAAAAAGAACACGCAGGCGTGTAGTAGGATGTAAAAACACACCTTACTGCATCTTACGACGCTACTACGTCAATTACTACGGTAGTAAGGTGACATAAACTTGGTTACTACACATAGCGAATTATTTATCAAACGATTACGCAAATGTAGTAGGTAGTAAGGCAATATCGGCAAACTTCGAAAAACAAAAATTATGAATGATCTGAAAAATATCGGCATCCGGCAATTCCTCGCATGGCGGGGCATTCTGCCCAAATACGAACGAAACGGTTACGACATGTATCTTTCACCCTTGCGGGAAGAACGCACGCCGAGTTTCAAAGTGGACTACGTGCAAAATCTCTGGTACGACTTCGGACTGGGCGAAGGCGGCACATTGCTCACCCTCGTGATGCGGTTGGAGCGGTGCGACAGCCGTGAAGCCGTCCGACGGCTGCAAAACGGTGAAAAAAGGGACGCCGGTTCCGTTTCTCTTTCACCGGGTGTTGGCGAACGTCCAGCTGCCGGAGGTCCCTTGCCGGTCTTGCGTCCAGCCGCCGTCCCCGCGCTCCGCATCCTCTCCGACGCTTCGCTCCGGCATCCGGCATTGGTCGGTTATCTCGCCTCGCGCGGCATCGTCCCGTCGGTCGCCGCAGCATTCTGCCGCGAAGTTCGCTACAAGGTAAACGGCCGCGCCTTTTTCGCCGTCGGGTTCCGCAACGATGCCGAAGGATGGGAGCTCCGCTCCGAGCGGTTCAAAGGCGGCTCCTCGCCCAAACATATCACCACCATCGACAACCGTTCCGATACGGTAATCGCTTTCGAGGGATTTATGGATTTCCTCGCATATCTCTCGCTGAAACATCCCGAACGACTGCGCATCGACGCCGCGGTTCTGAACTCGGTCGTCAACCTGCCCAAAGCCGTACCGTTTCTTAGCCGGCATCCGGTGATCCACACCTTCTTCGACAACGACGAGGCCGGGCGTAAAACGACCTCCGATCTGATCCGTCTTTGCCCCCGCAGCGAGGTAATCGACCAAAGCAGTTTTTACAGCGGGCACAAGGACGTAAACGACTATCTGATCGCCCGCATAAAAGACCGACCTAAGACCACGAAAACTATATCCGATAAGCAAGATCACTCTTGTCGGAATAATCTGCAAGCTCTGAAAGCGGAAAGGGCGGAAATTGAACCACCGTGTCGGAAAGGGGTAAAGATTTAAGAAAGGCAAGGTTGTGTTTTCGTAGACGAAAACTGCGCCTTCCCCGCTGGTCGGCGTAAAATCCCGCTGGTCTGAAAAAAAATGCTTACAAACCACTTATCATGGAAACACCGAAAAAAACATACGGCAAACAAGGCGGACGCCCGAAAGTCAGTATCGGCCGCATCCGCAAATACGTCGTCAGCACGCGGCTCAGCCCCGAACGGAAACTCCGATTCTCGGCCCTCTGCCGCGAAGCAGGACAACCGCCTGCCGAAGTCCTGCGCCAGCTGATCGACCGAGGAACGGTAAGGGCGCGAATCACACGCGAACAGCTGGATTTCATGGCCCAGCTCAAAGGCATCGCCCGGAATCTGAACCAGCTGACCCGGCTGGCCAATGCCAAAGGTCTGGCGGCTGTCAGGGTACGGCATGCGGCGATCATCACGGCCATCGAAAAACTCCTGAAACAAATATGCGATGGTCGGTAAGGTAATATCGGGATCGTCTTTTTCGGGGACGGTAGGCTACGTGATGAAAGAAGAATCCCGGATATTGGAAGCCGAAGGAATCATGCCCCCGGAAGTGAAGGATATGGTGCAGGACTTCAAAGACCAGACCTTATTGAATCCGCGGCTGAAAAACACCGTCGGGCATATCTCGCTGTCTTTTTCACCCAAGGACGCTCCGCGGATGACCGACGCCCTGATGACGCAGATCGCAAAGGAGTATATGCAAAAGATGGGCATCACCGATACGCAGTATCTATTGGTGCGCCATCTCGACCAGCCCCATCCGCACTGCCATCTGGTCTACAACCGGGTCGGGAACAACGGGCAGACCATATCGGACAGGAACATCAAGATCCGCAACGCCAAGGTCTGCCGGGAGCTGACCGAGAAGTACGGATTGTATCTCGCACCGGGAAAGGACGACGTACGGCGGGAGCGGCTGCGCGAACCCGACAAGACCAGATACGAAATCTACGATGCGATCAAAGGCTGTCTGCCCAAATGCAAGAACTGGAACGAGTTGGAAGGTAAATTAAAGGAACAGGGCATCAACGTCCGCTATAAGTATTGCGGAAATACCAACCGCAAGCAGGGTGTCCTCTTCTCGAAAAACGGCTTCGAGTTCTCCGGATCGAAGATCGACAGGGCTTTCAGCTTTACGAAACTCGACCGTCATTTTACCCACGTGCAGCAACAAACCCAGCACCGGGCCACGCTCTTCGGGAACCTCTCGGCGGCGGCAGGCAATTACCGTTCGGCATTTGCCGGGCTGTTCGGAGGCATGGGCGGCAGCAGTGCACGCGAAGAGCCGCCAACGGTCAATCTCGGAAAAGCCGGGGGTATTCCGCTGTCGCCTACCGATTCGCCCGGCGGAGTGTCGGCCGGGCAGTTGCAACGCAAACCGGGAGAAAGCCCCGAAGAGCATATCGCACGAATCACGGCGCTGCTCAACGCCGCAGCCGAAGCAATGGCCATCGCCGCGATGGAACGTCGCCGCAGGCTCGAAGAACAGAAAAGAAGAGCCAAAATGAAAATATAACCTTAAAACCGGAAAGCCATGAACGACAAAAATAAGATCGACCTCTCAATCGAGATGTACGAAGACCTCAAGGAAACACTTGTCAAAGCCATCAAAAACGCCAAAGCAGGCGGCACGGGAAACGCGGGTCTGAAGAATGCCCAGCTGGAACGGATCGAACGGCTGATAGAGGCTGCGGAACTTTCTCAGGAACAGATTACGCAACTGCTCGAACACCTGCAACGGCATACGGCCTTGCCCGGAGTAAAAACCGAGCAGGAGCGGGAATTTACCGACAGATACAACACACTGCTGACGCAATTGGCGGGCAAACTGGGGACAATCAACCACGAGACCCAGCAAACGCATACATTGATCGAGCAGGTCGGGCAGGCCGTCGAAGCATTGAAAAGGCCCGGCGCCCTGCCCGTGCAGGAGCATCGACATACTTATACGCTCGACATTAAATTCTCGAAAACATTTCTGACGATGTTCGCCATGCTTGGATGTATTTTCCTGCAAGCTGCATTCATCTACCGAATCTCGGAGAATAATCGTCAGTTAGCTACCAACGATCTGAAATACCGTTACGTGAAGATGTGCGGGAAAATCGGCGAAAAGGAGTTGACGGAGTTGGAAACGGTATTCCGGGATGAGCAATACACAGCCATACGCGATACCGTCCGAAACCAAGTCGAACGCTACGAAGAAGCCGTAAGGCGGCGGGCCGAACAATTAGAGCGGGCGACCATTAAGGAGCGGAAAGCAAAAAAGAATATTCATGATGCAGGTCATCATATAAAAAAGCATTCAGAATTTTATCTGTTGATAATTTCCTGAATGCTTTTCTTATTTTTGTAATTTGCAAAAAGTCCATATATTAACATAGGCTAGAAAAAATAATTAATCCTCCACTGCCTGTACCTGACTTTTGTTCTTATATTTCTTCATCACATGAAAATAATAAGGAATCAGTGGGATCAGTGCGGCGATCCATGCGGTCGGGTCAGCCATACAGACACCGGCAAAGGAAGTATGTCCCGCAATCAATACGACAATTCCGGTTCTCGCCACCAGTTCAAATACTCCGCCAAGCATTGGTACAAGTCCATATCCCATTCCCTGCAGAGTATTTCGATAGAGGAAAATACTTCCGAGAAACGGATATGCCCAGAATACTGTCCGGAAATAAGTAACAGACACATTTACTACGTCCTGTTCCGATGGATCTACGAAAAGATATGTCAGATATTTTCCGAAGAAAAACATCAGGAACATAACAAAAACGCTCCATCCCAGGACCATCATCTGCGTGTAACGGACTCCCTGTTTCACACGATCCATTTTTCCTGCGCCCCTGTTCTGACCTACATAGGTTGCTATGGTTGCACCGAAGGCTGTAAATACTGTGGCAAAAATATTCTGGATCTTACCGGCAGCAGAGAATCCGGCCATATGTACAGGTCCGTAAATATTGACCGCGCTCTGTACAATAATGGTTCCGATTGCTGTAATCGAAAACTGCAGTCCCATAGGAATTCCAAGCTTCAGAAGTCTGCCGAAACTGCCCCAGCATATCTCAAAATCCTTCCGTTCCAGATGAAGGATCGGAAATCTTTTTACAATATAAATCAGGCAGCACACTGCCGAAATTCCCTGTGCGATCACTGTGGCATATCCGCATCCTTCTACACCCATTCCAAAGACTACAATAAAAACTACATCCAAAATAACATTGATCACAGCCGAAATGATCAGGAAATACAATGGCGACTTGGAGTCACCCAGCGCACGCAGGAAAGCCGCAAGTGCATTATATGCACCTGTGATAATAAGACCTGCATAAATAATTCCCATATATGCAGTTACATCACCAAATACCTCTTCCGGCGAATTCATCAGATGCAGGATTGGTTTGTTCGCAAGACTGAATCCTATGGTCATGACAATGGAAAATGCAGCCATAAGGTAAATGGACATGGCAACATAATGGCGCATCCTGTCAAATTTTTTCGCTCCGAACATCTGGGCTACGATAATCGCAAATCCACTGCTGAGTCCATTCAGCCAGCCGGTCACAAAAAACATCAGTGAACCGGTGCTTCCGATAGCTGCAAGGGCATTTACTCCGATAAATTTTCCGGCAACAATGGAATCTGCAATATTATAAAACTGCTGAAAAAGATTTCCCAGGCACATTGGGATCATAAATTTTATTATCAGACTCACCGGACTGCCGACGGTCATGTCGTTTGTTGTGTCTTTTTTCATTCTTTTTATTCGCCTCTTTTTATTTCTGCCTGTAACATTAATCCTGTTACTTCTATTACTTTTATTACTCTTATTGCCTTTAAGATTCTTCCTGTTTTTTTCTGTCTTTTACTTTTATTGTTCCGGTTCTCCCTCCGGATTTTCCTGTGCAGCTTTAAGGGCTGCCTTTTCCTGCTTCTTTTTCTCACGAAGCTTTCTGAAAAACTCAGACAACATAGAAGAACATTCTTCTTCCAGAACTCCCTGCATAATCTTTACCTGATGATTAAATCCATCCACCTGCAAAAGATTCATCACAGAACCTGCGCAGCCCGCTTTGGCATTCATACAACCAATCACTACTTCATCTATTCTGGACTGGACAAGTGCCCCGGAACACATCTGACATGGTTCCAGCGTCACATACATAGTGCATCCCTCCAGTCTCCAGTCACCAAGTTTTTTACTGGCTTTGCGGATTGCATTCAGTTCTGCATGGGAAAGTGTGTTTTTATCTGTGTTTCTTCTGTTATATCCACGTGCGATGATCTTACCCTCATGCACGATCACACAGCCAATTGGCACTTCTTCCAGAGCTTCTGCCTTCTTCGCCTGACGGATAGCTTCTTTCATAAAACGTTCCTGATCTGTCAACTTTTCTTTTCCTTTCTGCTGTTGCATCACTACCAGAATAGCAAAAAGAAAGCCTGAAAACCAATTGGTTTCAGACTTCCTATGCGTAGTCGAAGCGACGGGATTCGAACCCACGACCTCTGCGTCCCGAACGCAGCGCTCTACCAAACTGAGCCACGCTTCGTCAATGCAAGTGATATTATATTAATAAAATCGCAGTTTGTCAATAGATTTTTTCAAATTTTTTTAATTTTTTCGAATATTTTCTTCTGATGGTCATATACATTATTGAATCTGGTTTTACGGAGGAAGGATTTTGGCTGGATATCGGCGTTTTATCGCATATGTATATGACTATGAAAGCGGAAAGAAAGGCAGCAATTGTGGATTTATTAAAGTTGAAGTAAAAGATCAGCAATGTTCTGTTGAGATTCATCTGCATTGTCCGGGGCTGCCTGAAAATGCAAAATGCAATATTTATGGATTTACACGAAAGGATGGCCTGATCAACGGAATTCTTCTGGATACCTGCGAGACAGAAAAAGAAACTGTAGAATGCCTGATCATAACAGATGCAACAGATATGAATGACTCCGGCGTTGCAATGGGTAAGTTGGGCGGAATGATCATTACTTCAGATACCGGCGGATTCTTTGGTACTGAATGGGACGATCAGCCTATACGTCCGGAGAATTTCCATGAAATAAAAGCTATGCCTGACGCAGATATTCCTGAATCTGCGAAAATCACTTCACAGAAACCCGAAGTTCCGGCAGATATGGTATTACAGGAAATGCCCGAAGAACTTGAAGATATTTCAGAAAAACCCGAAGATACCTCGCTTACAAAAGTTCCTGACGATTCTTTATCAATTGAACCGTCTGCCAACATTCCGGCTCAGGGAACATCTGATAACAAGCCAGGAACAGAGTCATCCTATATCTCAGATAATACTGTTGAAGATTCCAATAGTTCTGAAAATGCCGGCAATCCTGTCCCGGAAAGAAATGCAGAAAACAGAAAAACCTCTGCCGAATTTTCCCCCTTCTCCGATGGCGAACTGATTTCTGCATGGAAGATACACCTTGATGACCTGAAGCATTTTCCGCGGCATTACTGTGCACTGCGCAATAACCGTTTTCTCCAGTATGGGCATTATAATTTCGGATATTTGCTTTTAGGACAAAGAAATAACGGACAGTATATCCTCGGCGTTCCTGGCGTTTATAATCAGCAGGAACGCTTTATGGCAAATATGTTTGGCTTTCCTTACTTCAAAGAAAGCAGCTATATAGAGATTCCAAAAATGCGCGGCGGTTACTGGTATCGTTTAATCGATGCCCCGGATTCCCACAGATAAAATCGTCTTTTGAAGAATCTTCTGAAAATTCTGAAGTTCTTCAAAAGTATAGCTTCCATATCCAGGCCTGAGGACTCCATCTGAGTCCTTATAAGCCTGCAGATAATATTCTTTCGCTCCTGCCAGCCACCCAGCGATTTCTTCAAAATCCTTCTGCGTATGCAGTTCCCGTACTACTGTTGTTCTGAATTCATAGTCCAGATTCCCATGCAGCAGAAAATCTGCTGTCTCAAAAATACTGTCCATATCAGGCTTTTCTATTCCGGTCAGATTTCCATAGTTATCCGGACAGGCTTTGATATCCATAGCTACTTTATCGATCAGTCCGGCTTCTGCCAGATGTTTTACAATCTTCGGACGTGAGCCATTGGTGTCCAGTTTAACAGCATAGCCCAGCTCTTTGATTTTTCCCAGAAATTCCTCCAGACCATCTGACAGTGTAGGTTCCCCTCCTGAAATGCAGACCCCGTCCAGAATTCCCTTTCTTTTTTTCAAAAAAGTCAAAAGTTCCTCCTGACTGTAATCCGGCTGTTCTCCGGGAGCCACAACCAATATACCATTCTGACAGAACGGACAGCGGAAATTGCATCCACCCAGAAATATAGTACTGGCTACCTTTCCCGGATAGTCCAGCAATGTCGTTTTATTAAAGCCACAGATTCTCATTGTTTATCTCCATTCCAATTATATTTTACCGTATATAAATCTGATATATCATTTTATCATCAGGCATCTGAATCCTCAAGTTAAACCACCTATGTTATAGCAATCCGGGCAAAAATCCGAAAAAAAGAACCCTGTTTTACCAGAGTTCTTAATCACATTATTGTTTTGTTATCAGTTCAACTGATAAACCTCAGCAGACTGAAGTCCGAAGCTTAATGCTTCTGAATGGCTGTCACAATAAATATCAACATGTCCATAAGGAGTTCCAAGGTCTTCTACGGTATAAACGGTACCATTGATCAGAAGCTGTGTTCCAAAGGGTACTCCCGCCATAGCTACAGTACGTCCTGCTGTCGGAACTGTTCCGCTGGCTGTCAGGTTACCTGCTGTACCGCAGCACTGTGCACAGTTGCAATATGCAGTCAGTGTAAAGTTGCCAAGGTATTTTCCCTGACCGGAAGAACTGTCTGAGGATGCCTGGCTGTCAGATGTATCTTCTGATTCATTGCTGTCAGAGTCTCCCTCATAGAAATCTGCATCGTTCTCTTCGTATGTATCTTCATCATCAGAATCCCCTGAATCTTCAGAAGTATCCTCAGATCCTTCAGTCTCCGAAGAATCCTGACTGTCCGAAGAGTCTTCCTCATAGGAATCTGTATCTTCTTCATAATCATCAGAACTCTCTTCTGCATCCTGTTCCTGTGCCGCTGCCGCCTCTGCTTCGGCCTGTGCCTGCGCTGCCTCTCTGGCTGCTTTTTCCTCTTCTGCCTGCTGCACAAGCTGAGCAATGCTGTTATCTGCATTGTTGATTTCTGCAGTCAGTGCTGCTGCTTCTTCCTGGCTTGCGCTGATCTGGCTTACATAGGAAGAGATGTTATCACTTGTGCTTGCTGCAAGATTCTGAACTTCCTGCTGTTTTGCCGCTCTCTCTTCAAGAAGCTGATCAATAGCAGCCTTCTCTTCCTCAGCAGTTGTTTCCTGATCTTTGATAGTGTTCTGAAGGTTCTCGCATTTCTCCAGCATAGTCCTGTCATACTGGGAAATCTTCGCAACACTCTCTGCATTGTTGAGGAACTCAGAAAGATCCTTAGATGACAGCAAAGTCTCTAATGCAGATGTACCACCATTCTCATACATATACTGGATGCGGAGTTTCATATCATCGTACTGTTTATTTAATGCTTTCTTAGCTTTCTTTAATTCTGTGTGAAGCTGTTTCAGCTCATTCTCTTTCTCTCCGGCCTGTATGCTAAGTTCAGAAATCGCATTAGTCAGGTCTTCATACTGTGTATTCAAATCAGACAGATAGTTCTCCAGCTCCTGCTTCTTGCTCTGAAGGCTGTCAATATTCGCCTGTGTCTGGGCAAGTCCGGCTTCTGCCTGCTGTTTCTGAGCCTGCATATCAGCAATCGCATCTTCTGTTGCATATGCAGTTGTTCCCATGGAAAAAGTAAGCATTCCGGCCAGCAGTAATGAAAAAACTTTTTTCTTCATAAATTAATCACCTTTCTCGTTAATCTGAAACCCAGTATATCATATTTCGTAAAAAAATCAACACTTTTTATTAACTTATGTAATAACTATGTAATATTTTCGTTACTGTTCACTGGTAATATCCCGCGAAGCGTGTTGCTGTGAACCAATGGTATTTAGATAATCTATACCCTTAGTTAGTCTTAAGGGTCTAACAAAAAGATTACAAAAGCCTTGACTTTTAAGCTGGAATCTGCGGCCGCTCTCATTACTGATATTATTGTGAGGTAATGAGAGCGGCCTTTGAATTAGAAATTAAAATTTTTCTAATTCAGGAGGCACATACCTATGTTCCATTTAAAACTTAAAGATACTCTTAAGCATTCTATAGCAACGGTTACATCGCATATGGATTCCTTTGTTTATAATCCGGGACGCGATTATTCTCGTATACGAAAACTTTCTCCAGATCATGTTATTTCGTTCCTTATTTCTCAAGGCGCTTCATCCACGAAATGCGAATTTCTGGATTTCTTTCAAATGTCAGAGGATCTCCCTTCTATATCTGCCCTAAATCAAAGGCGTTCCCAAATGATGCCAGAGGCTCTGGAAGCTGTATTCCATGAGTTTACTTCTTCTTCCGAAAAGCTTGAACTTTCAAAGCAGGAACAGCAGTATCAATACATTGCTGCTGATGGTTCTACTACTTCTTTTTTCAGCTTTTCAAAGTATTCGTCTGATGATTATTTTATCTCAGAAGGACATTCTGCCTCCGGCTTTTACAGCATACACATTAATGCCTTTTATGACATAAATAAACGGATCTATACCGATGCCATTCTTCAGTCTGCACACAAAAAAGATGAGTTCCTTGCTTTTTGCCAGCTTGTAGACAGACATATCCCTCACCCGGATCAAAGAACTATTTTTATCGGGGACAGAGGGTATTGCTCTTATAACAACATGGCTCACGTGATCGAAAAAGAACAGTATTTTGTTTTTCGTACAAAAGACATTACAAGCAAAGGGTTGATTGGGAACTTTGTTTTTCCGGATTCTGATACATTTGATATAACTGTTGACGTAACTCTTACGAGATCCCATCGTAAATCTATAAAAATCAAAGATGGTTTTTACCGAAGATATGTTGACCAGGCAGCTTCTTTTGACTACATAAAATATGGCTCAGAAGATACTTATGATCTGACTTTTCGGATCGTACGGTTTCCAATATCAGAAGATACTTATGAATGCCTTGTGACAAATCTTCCGGAAAAAAACTTTCCTGTTGAAAAGCTTAAAGAAATCTATAATTCCAGATGGGGGATCGAATCCTCTTTTCGAAAATTGAAATATACGATTGGATTAAGTCATTATCACAGCTATAAACCTGATTTTATAAAACAGGAAATATGGGCGAAGTTTATCGCTTATAATGCCACGGAACTTCTTGTTGCTCATACTGTAGTCGTTCATGGGAAACGTAAATATTCCTATAAAGTAAACTTTACGCTTGCTGCACATATATGCAGAATCTATCTCCGTCTCCACACGGAGACAGATTCCATAAATGTGATGGCACTGTTACAAAAGGAATTAGTCCCGATCCGCTGCGATCGACAATTCCCAAGACTTAAAACGGCTCATTTCAGAAAACCCAAATATCTGATATACCGTGTTTCCTAAACAGTATCATCAACTGATAGTATATCACTTTTTCAAGCAGATGAAAATCTGCTTATTTGTCGTTGGCAAAACGAACAAGAATTTAACCATTTTCATATTTCATAAATTTTTCAAGGCATTTCTTTTTAAATGTCAAGTAATCTCCGGAATATGCTTTATTTATCTAAATACCATTGTGCTGTGAACAGTAACAACATTTTACTTTTTCACCAATGCTAACAAAAAACAGGCACTGCCCTTTTTCAGAGACAGTGCCTGTGCTTCTTCTTATTTGTTTACAGTTCTTTATTCACCGGTTATTCCGCTTCTGCAGCTTCTTCCGGTTCCGCATCCATAACTTCCTGGAACTTGTCCAGAATGATCGTCTGGATCCTGTCACGTGTTGCAGAATTGATCGGATGTGCAATATCACGATATTCTCCGTCTGTTGCCTTACGGCTTGGCATAGCGATAAATAACCCTTTTTCTCCTTCAATCACCTTGATATCATGTACTACAAATTCATCATCGATTGTTATGGAAACAACCGCTTTCATCTTTCCTTCTTTTGCTACCTTCCTCACACGCACGTCAGTAATATTCATGATACAAATTTACTCCTTTCGATTTACCGAATCTATCCGGCTGTTTTATTTACAGTATATATCTGTCATTTTTCTCCACGACGATCTTCACTTCACCGTCGCCACAGTAATACGAATTTGCACGAATAGTATCCCGGCTTTCAACAATGCAGTTCTCAATATGAGTATTATCTCCCAGATATACATTGTTTAAAATCACAGAGTTCTTGATCACGCAGTTATTTCCTACAAATACGTCTTTAAAAAGAACGGAATTCTCCACCGTACCATTGATAATACATCCGCTGGCAACCAGGCTGTTCTTCACCTGTGCTCCCGGATTGTATTTTGCAGGAGGCAGATCATCAATCTTTGTCTTAATTGTCGGTTCCTGTTTGAAGAAATAGTTTCTGATCTCCGGTTTCAGGAAATCCATATTTGTCTTATAATATGCTTCTGCTGTGGAGATATTGCTCCAGTATGTGTCAATCTTATATCCATAGATTCTCTTAAGATTCTTGTAGCGGATCAGAATATCCTTTACAAAATCATGTCTGCCTTCCAGCGCAGCTCTCTCGATCAGCTCGATCAGCTGTCTTCTTCGGATAACATAGATACCTGTTGAAATTGTATTATAAGAAGAAACCATTGGCTTCTCTTCAAATTCCTCAATCCTGCAGTCCTCATTCATACGGAGAACACCAAATCTCTCAATCTCACTGGGATTATCGCAGGTAGTGCATACTACCGTAACATCTGCACGTTTCGCAATATGATATTCAAGAACCTTGTTGTAATCCATCTTATAAACGCAGTCGCCGGATGCGATCACTACATATGGTTCATGACTGCTTTTAAGGAATTCCAGATTCTGATAAATAGCATCTGCTGTTCCCTGATACCACAGACTGTTCTCTTTTGTGATCGTAGGTGTAAATACAAAGAGACCACCCTGTTTTCTTCCGAAATCCCACCATTTGGAAGAGCTTAAATGTTCATTCAGAGAACGGGCATTGTACTGTGTCAGAACAGCAACTCTCTGAATATGAGAACTCGCCATGTTGCTCAGTGCGAAGTCGATACTTCTGTAGCTTCCGGCAATCGGCATTGCTGCGATTGCCCTCTTATTTGATAATTCTCTCATGCGGTTATTATTACCGCCAGCCAAAATAATACCTATCGCTCTCATTATTCGTCACCGTCCTTTGCTGTAATTACCTGTCCGCCGGCCAGCTCACCATCAGGATAATCCTCAGGAACAGTTATACCTGAGATTGCTGTATTCTTTCCGATCCTTACATTATCCGGGATCACGCTGCGTTCACCAACCGTAGCAATTCCAAATGCATAAACTGCAGGTTTCAGCACATTCGGTGCTTCCTCACCACATCCCAGTACAACATTGTTTCCAATAGTAACATCCTCGGCAATAATAGCCTTATCCATCTGTACGCCCTCACCAATGGTAGAATTGCGCATGATAATGGAATCACGGATCACGCTGCCTTTTCCGATCACAACATTTGGTCCGATCACAGAATTATGTATTTCCCCGTAAATTTCTGCACCCTCACCGATCAGACATCTGTCTGTAACCGCATCTGCCGAAATATACTGAGGCGGGATAATATCTCCCTTTGTGTAAATCTTCCAGAATTCTTCATAGAGATTAAATTCCGGAATAATATCGATCAGTTCCATATTGGCCTCCCAATAAGAACCCAGTGTTCCTACATCCTTCCAGTATCCATTGTATTCGTAGGCGAAAAGTCTTTCACCTTTCTCCTTGCAGTATGGAAGAACATGTTTGCCAAAATCACAGCTGTTCTGATCCTTCAGAGACATCAGTGCTTCCTTTAAAGCAGGCCAGCTGAAAATATAAATTCCCATGGACGCCAGATTGCTGCTTGGATGCTCCGGTTTCTCCTCAAACTCCGTAATGCGTCCTATGTCATCTGTTACCATGATACCAAAACGGCTTGCTTCCTCAATAGGTACCGGCATACAGGCAATCGTCACATCCGCTTTATTCGCTTTATGGAAATCAAGCATTACTTCATAATCCATCTTATAGATATGGTCACCGGATAAGATCAGGACATAATCCGGATTATACTGTTCCATGTAATCCATATTCTGGAAGATTGCATTGGCTGTTCCTGTGTACCACTCACTGCTGGTACTCTTCTCGTAAGGCGGCAGTACTGTTACACCACCTTCGTTTCTGTCAAGATCCCATGGAATACCAATTCCGATATGTGTATTAAGTCGCAATGGCTGATACTGTGTCAATACACCTACTGTATCGATGCCTGAATTAATACAGTTACTTAAAGGAAAATCTATGATACGATATTTCCCGCCAAAAGCAACTGCAGGTTTCGCTACTTTTTCTGTCAGTACACCCAGTCTGCTGCCCTGACCGCCGGCCAGAAGCATAGCTATCATTTCTTTCTTAATCATGCAATCACCTCTTGTTGTAGTTATGGTAACTATTCGTCAGTCTGCTGTTTCGCGAGGCACTGAACAGTTACAGGTTATGATTATTTAATTATAACACACTTTTATCTGTTAGTGAACATTATTTACAATTTTTGTTTCTCATTTTTTGTTTTTTTATGATTTTTGCACACGTTTTTTATTGAGTCTGTATTTCCACCGATATATTATTAGGCATTTTTCATATATCCAATGTCGTTTTTTGTAATTTTTTATCAACCAAAAGAAGTCCTTTTCATTTTAAGGCACAGGGAGTATAATAAACAGACAGATAAAACAGTTCCAGTAACTATGCGAATATGTTACAGTTACCGGATTTATAAAGATTTGTAAATAATTAATCAAGGAGAACATACTATGTATCAGATAGATTTTCACAAACCACTTCATATACATTTTATCGGTATCGGCGGCATCAGCATGAGCGGACTGGCCGAGATTCTTCTCGGCGAGGATTTTGTCATTTCCGGTTCCGATTCCAAATCCAGTCCTCT